>Ga0316224_1000094_pt1 | contig 137563 bp, 128 predicted proteins | sample TBH18013metaG_FD_206254 | JGI IMG/M metagenome (GOLD analysis project Ga0316224, IMG submission 206254) | Freshwater microbial communities from Trout Bog Lake, Wisconsin, USA - TBH18013 | ecosystem: Environmental > Aquatic > Freshwater > Lake > Hypolimnion/Profundal zone | place: USA...
TGTTGCGGGCGCTGGGCATTCCCACCGAAATGTTTACCGCTATTTTTGCTTTGGCCCGTTCAGTCGGCTGGATTTCGCAGTGGGATGAAATGATCTCCGATCCAGAGCTGAAAATTGGTCGGCCACGGCAGCTTTATCAAGGGCGGGGGATGCGAGAGGTGCCTTCTATTTCTAATCGTTAGATAAGGGATGGCTATTTTTGGATTGCTTGTTTGTTAGACAAGCAATCCGTTTTGCTTCTGACAATAGTGAATATCGCGGAATCTAATATTATTTAGACTTAAATTCTGCTTGATGCTCTAAAAACCATTGATAAGTAGTGCGTAATCCCTCTTCTAAATCAATCTTTGCTCGCCAGCCAAGTGTGTGCAGCTTAGAAATATCCATCAATTTTCTTGGTGTGCCATCCGGTTTACTGCTGTCCCAAATAATTTCACCTGAAAAGCCAACTACCGCTTGAATCGTTTTCGCTAACTCCTGTATGGTTACATCTATCCCAGTACCGACGTTGAGATGGGAGAGCATGGGCGAGGTGATGGCTTGATAGCTTTCTTGATCAAGATTCAGCACATGCAGGCTAGCCGCCGCCATGTCATCGACATGAAGAAATTCACGCATTGCTTTCCCTGTTCCCCATAAAGTGACTGAAGCAGCATTTGCAATCTTAGCATCGTGGAATTTACGGATCATTGCTGGAATTACATGACTGTTTTCCAGATGAAAATTGTCATTTTGACCGTAAAGATTAGTGGGCATTACCGAACGGTAATCAACTCCATACTGGCGGTTGTAGGATTCACATAATTTGATGCCAGAAATTTTGGCGATCGCATAAGGTTCGTTAGTTGCTTCCAAAACACCTGTTAATAAAGCCGATTCTTGGATGGGTTGTTCGGCAAATTTTGGATAAATACATGAGCTACCCAGAAATAACAATTGCTGACAACCGACACGCCAAGCCTGATGTATGACATTTGCTTCCATCATCAAGTTCTGATAAATGAATTCAGCAGGAAAAATATTATTAGCGTGAATGCCGCCTACTTTGGCTGCCGCTAAAATGACCTGTTCGGGCGCTTCCTGTTCCATAAACTGGGAAACTGCTGCCTGATTAGTCAAATCCAGTTCGGTATGGCTACGCACCACGACGTTAGTGTGTCCAGCTGCGGTGAGTTGTTGATATATAGCTGCACCAACCATGCCGCGATGGCCGGCCAAAAAAATCTTTTTTTGTTTGCTAGCCATGATGTCACTCTCTGCTGACCGTGATGTTATAGCCTTGATCTTTAAGAAGCGCATGTTTTCTAGCTTGTTGCAGATCATGGGCAACCATTTCGCGAACCATTTCTCTGAGTGTGATTTGCGGCTCCCAGCCCAGTTTGGTTTTGGCTTTACTTGGGTCACCGAGTAAGGTCTCAACTTCTGCAGGTCTGAAATATCGAGGGTCGATAGCTACGATATTTTGGCCAATTGTTAAGTTAGGTGCTTTGTCGCCGGTAATTTCCGCGACATATCCTTTTTCTTCTACACCTTGGCCTTCCCAGCGGATGCTTACACCCAGTTCCAAAGCAGCAAATTCAATAAATTGGCGGACAGAATACTGTACGCCAGTGGCTATTACGTAGTCTTCAGGCTCGTTTTGTTGCAACATCATCCATTGCATCCGAACATAATCTTTCGCGTGTCCCCAATCTCTGAGCGAGTCCATGTTACCCATATAGAGGCATTGGTCTAAACCCAATGCGATATTGCTTAAGCCGCGAGTGATTTTACGGGTAACAAAGGTCTCGCCGCGGCGAGGTGATTCATGGTTAAACAATATCCCATTGCAGGCATACATGCCGTATGCTTCCCGATAATTTACCGTAATCCAGTATGCATAAAGTTTGGCAACTGCATAGGGTGAACGCGGATAAAACGGTGTAGATTCTCGTTGTGGTATTTCTTGAACCAGGCCGTAAAGTTCGGAAGTTGACGCTTGATAAAATCTTGCAGTCTTATTCATGCCCAAAAAGCGCATGGCTTCCAGCAAACGCAGGGTGCCAATACCATCGACATCGGCTGTGTATTCGGGAGACTCAAAAGATACGGCAACATGACTCATCGCACCTAAATTGTAAACTTCGGTTGGCTTGGTTTCGCTGAGGATGCGAGTCAAGTTGGAGCTGTCAGTCAGATCGCCATAATGTAAGTGGAATTTAGGGTTATTAATATGCGGATCTTGATAAATATGATCGACACGTTCAGTATTGAAAAGCGATGCCCGTCGTTTAATTCCATGTACTTCATAGCCTTTCTCTAATAAGAATTCGGCCAAATATGAACCATCCTGTCCAGTGATCCCTGTGATTAATGCTATCTGCTTACCCATATCTATTCCTAAAACAAAAACACAAAAAAGCCATTTAATTTGACGAGAAACTGAAAAATCTAAGATTTTACAAGTAAATACTTAAAGTCATTCTTGCTTGGAAGAATTTGCTTGCGTTACTCTTCGTTTGAAAACCCGTAGGCAAAAAAAATCTTTTGCAAACAACAATAAAAAAACCGGATTGGTGGTTGCGTAGCGCTTAATTAAGCGTGGATCTTTATACATACGGTATACCCACTCTAGGCCGTATTTTTGCATCCAGCGCGGCGCTCTGGCTACATGGCCAGAATGAAAATCAAAAGCAGCTCCTACCCCGATTTGTACCGGTACATGGATACGATGCAAATGTGCCGCAATCCACTTTTCCTGTTTAGGTGCGCCAAGGCCAACCCATAAAAAATCTGGTTTTGCGGTGTTGATTAGTTCAACTAGGTTTATGTCTTCTTCCAGGCTTAAGTCTCGAAACGGTGGCGAAAACCAGCCGACAATCTTTGCATCAGGAAAGCATTGTTCTACAACAACAAGCAAATCGGCCAGCACTTCCTGCTTGCCCCCCAAGAAAAAATGTTTCCAGCCTTGCTCTTGGCCTAAATCTAAGCATTTTAACATTAAGTCAGGACCGCATACCCGGTTTGCATTATGCTCCTGATGAACCATTTTGGCATACCAAACCAGTGGCATACCATCCATGGTACACAAGGCTTGGTTATTAATCGATCTAAACTCGGTATCATCCAAACATGTGACAACCGTGTGTACATTTGCAATGCAAACTTGATGTGCAACCTTTGATGCAATCCAATCCTGAAAAATTTCAAGGATTTTTGGGTAGGTAAGCGGCTGAAAATTTACACCAAGGACATTGATCTTAACATTAGTCGACATTCTGTTTGTTCAGATCAAGGTAAGCCATAGATATATCCATATTTTAGCATTTATAGTTATTCTAGTCTGCATTTTTCGGTAAAAGTTTTTAGTGGGCTGGAATGCTTCTACGAAGCAATACCAGATAAAAACGGCACAAAACTCACTGGTTCGATAGCCTCATCCACAAATTCTTCAGGAAAACGGGTGATTCGATGCAGAATCTGAGAATTTTCTCGACCAACTGGAATAACCAGTACGCCGCCAATCGCTAGTTGTGTTAATAATGCTTCAGGGATTTCCATGGGGGCGGCGGTTACCAGGATACCATCAAAAGGAGCTTGTTCAGGCCAGCCCCACTGACCATCAAAGTGTTTAAAGCCGACTGTTTTGAGATCAAGTTCCCACAATGAATCGCGCGCTTTTTTCATGAGTGGGGCAATGCGCTCCACCGAATAAACTTGATCAACCAATTTGGCTAAAATAGCCGTCTGATAGCCGCAGCCTGTGCCAATTTCTAAAACCTTGCGAATCGGGCCATTTTCTAACAATAATTCGGTCATTTTGGCGACGATATAGGGTTGGGATATGGTTTGATTGTGGCCGATAGGTAGAGCTGTGTCCTCATATGCTCGGGTTTCCAGTGCTTCATCGACAAAAATATGCCGTGGGGTGTCTGCCATCACCGCCAATACTTGTTTGTTACTGATACCTTGTTCTATCAGGCGGGTAATCATGCGTTCGCGGGTGCGCCGTGAAGTCATGCCTATGCCTTGTATTCGTCGATTCATATCATGGTTTCCATTGCCAGCCAGTCGCTTAGCACGTCTAAGCGCTCGTAGCGGGTTAAATCCAATTGTAAAGGGGTAATTGAAACGTAACCATTTCTAATTGCATCAAAATCAGTGCCGGGGCCAGCATCTTGCTCGCCGCCTGGCGGCCCCACCCAGTAAATAATGTGTCCCCTGGGATCGTGGGATTGAATAACAGCCTCTGCCTTATGACGTTGACCAAGCCGAGTGGACAGGTAGCCTTTTAACTCGGCTAGCGGTAGGTCAGGAACGTTGACATTCAGCAAGGTATCTTTCGGCAAAGGATGACTGAGAATTTTTTTCATTAATATCACTGCCACATGAGCGGCAGTCTCAAAATGTTTGGGATCGCTGGACGCCAAAGAAATTGCAATGGCAGGCAAGCCCAAAAAACGACCTTCGGTTGCTGCAGCCACCGTGCCGGAATACAGCACATCATCGCCAAGATTTGCCCCATGGTTAATGCCGGCAAACACCATATCTGGTTCTGCTTTCAACAGTCCAGTTATGGCCAGATGTACACAATCGGTGGGTGTGCCGTCAACTCTGACAAAACCGTTATCACAGTGGGTGGCGCGTAAAGGCATGTCCAGTGTTAAGGAATTACTGGCTGCGCTACGGTTTCTATCGGGTGCGACCACAGATACCGTTGCATATTGTTGCAGGACTGCCGCCAAAGTATTTATCCCTTGCGCCAAATAACCATCATCATTACTAACCAGAATGTGCATAGTGCTGTAAAACAATTTAAAATCATCACATAGTAGCAAAAAACCGCTAAACCAGCAGCTTACGTGATAAAAAAAATCAATTATACAGACGACGAAAACTTATTCAGAGCCACAGTCGGTAAGGTTAGAGCCGTAGATACCAATACGGTGATCTTAAAGGCGGAGCAAAAACCGCGTCCGGTTCCGGTTTTAAAAGAACTAGCGCAGGTTGATCTGCTGCAAAATAAGGTTGATATGGCGCTAGAAACTCTTTATCAAGAGGATAAAGTGGCTTTTATTGCACCGGGTATCCAAAAAAGCGTACTGAAAAAGCTTAGAAAAGGTAATTACGGTCTGGATGCCAATATTGATTTGCATGGTCTAAACAGTCGGGAAGCCTTACAGCAATTGCTGGTTTTTTTGCATCATTGTGTGGAAAAAGGATACCGCTGCGTGTTGATAGTACATGGCAAAGGTTACCATTCACCGGACCATCAACCTGTGCTGAAAAACGACATCAATCTTTGGTTGCGGCGGCATCAGGATGTGTTGGCTTTTTGTTCAGCACCTTCCCGTGCTGGTGGCGCTGGTGCATTGTTTGTGCTGCTACGTCTGTCGGGCAAATTTAATCTGTCTGATGATGAGATTTAGATTGAATTTTTCAACGATTTTCCATATCCTTAAACAGTTTAACATCCAACCCCGCTGTTCATTTCCGTAGAGGGTATGTACAGCAATTTTTAATCACAACAAGAGAACATAAAAAATGAAAAAATCATTCGCTTTGTTAGCTGGTGCTGCACTTTTGGCATTGAGCGGTCAAGTTGCAGCTAATACAGCAGAAGAACTCGGCGCGAAAATTTATGAACGCGCTTTTGGTCGTGGCTGCGGTGCTTGCCATGATATCGCTTCTAACCCACAATTGTCCGCGCTGATTAAGGCCGGCAAACTGCCTAAAGATCAATTTGCAAATGTGCTGAAAAATGGTAAAGGCGGTATGCCTAAAGCAACTGCTGCTATTTTGGAAGTTGGCCCAGTCAAAAAAGCGGGTCTGACAGAAGATCAAGCTATTGATGCTATCTACGAATATTTGCAAAAATAATTTTCGTGCTTTAGCCCAAAAAGCCGCCCACAGCATTGTGAGGCGGCTTTTTTGTTTTTGATAGGATAAGATTTTCTGTACCTATCTACAGCGATTGAAAATCATTGAACCTAGAATCAGCAGTTGACCGCTGCTCTGTTATCGTAAAGGCTTATCGTCACTGGAAAAGATAGGCCTGAATGAAATCAGCCAAAGGGTGAGACCGCTACACGTTCGCCGGCACTGTTTTCCGATTGGTCGGCAAGGCGCTTTTTCTTGGCATGGCGCACCCTGGCTAGAAAAAGCAACGCAGGCAGGCAACCGGAAAACAGTGCTGGCGAGCGTGCCCAACTGCTGATTCTAGGTTGAAGATTATGAATTTGCTTAACAAAAACATGATAAACCGACTTTATCCCTGGTCAGCGCCTGTGTCTAAGTGGTTTAGATAGCTTTTAGGTTTTTGTTGATGAGTTAAACGATAATGGTTGCGTAACCATGTTCCAGCCATCGCCGCAATCATTAACCCGCATGAGGCAATGGTTAGATAGATTAAGCCTTTCAGTTCGGAAAGTTCTTTGATAACTTTTTGGTCAGCTACTGCCTGTTCAGCTTTGGCGGAAGGTTCTTGTGAATAAGAGCCCAGAATTTTGACATCGCTTTTAAGCGACTGTAGGGTGTCTAGTGAATCGCTAATTTTGCCTTGGCGGATATTGTCTTCCAGAGATTTGATTTTACTTTCGATGGAGCCGCTCACTAAACCAAACATCTGGCCTTTCAAAGTGCTGATTTCAGCAGATAATGCCGGATTTTGGGTAGCGGAGACGGCTTGATTACGGCCAATCTCCATCAACGTGTCTTGATGGGGCAGCAACACTATTCCCATGACAAATACAGTCATCAGTAAAGCAAACACCAATACCACCAAGAGTCGGTTGGCTTTGATTAGAGCGTGATGCGGCTGAATAGTCTGCAAGACGACGACATCACGTTGATAGGTATCTACATCATCCAGATTAAACTCAGCCATATGCTTAATTATTATTGTTGGTGGTTGCCCATTATACAGTCGGTCAGATTGTTTAGCCCATCAGCAGGATGCAGCACGGTAACCCCGATTGCCATGGGCATTATACAAGCTTCGCTATTTGGGTAAATTTATTCTTGGAAATTGCTTGATTCAAAAAAACGCCTGTTAAACCCGTCGCTGTTTTTTGGCGGCAATGCGCATTCGCAATGCATTCAATTTAATAAAGCCTTCCGCGTCTTTTTGATTATAGGCGCCGCCATCTTCCTCGAAGGTGGCGATGTTTTCATCAAATAGGCTGTCGGTTTCCGAGGCGCGACCCACGACAACGACATTGCCTTTATATAGCTTGATTCGGACTTTACCATTGACGTGAACTTGGGAGGCGTCAATCATCGTTTGCAGTAATGCTCGTTCAGGGCTCCACCAATAACCGTTATAGATTAAAGATGCATAGCGCGGCATTAATTCGTCTTTTAGATGTGCTACTTCTCTATCTAGCGTCAGCGACTCAATGGCTCGGTGGGCTTTTAACATGACGGTGCCGGCTGGGGTTTCATAACAACCTCTGGATTTCATGCCGACATAACGGTTTTCCACAATATCCAGACGGCCTACACCATTGGCACCGGCAATTTTATTGAGATTATCCATCACCTCAGCCGGGCTTTGTGGAACATCGTCAATGGCGACAATATCACCGTTACGATACGTCAGTTCAAGATACGTAGCTTCATCGGGGGCGTTCTCCGGAGCCAGAGTCCAGCGCCACATGTCTTCTTCGGGTTCAGTCCACGGATTTTCGAGTATTCGGCCTTCGTAAGAAATATGCAGCGAATTGGCGTCCATTGAGTAAGGCGATGTTTTGCCTTTTTTCATTTCGACAGAAATGCCGTGCTGTTCAGCATAAGCCAGCAATTTTTGTCTGGAATTTAAATCCCATTCCCGCCAAGGGGCAATGACTTTAATATCAGGACGCAAGGCATAAGCACCCAATTCAAAACGTACTTGATCGTTGCCTTTGCCGGTCGCGCCATGCGAGATAGCATCGGCGCCGGTTTCATTGGCAATTTCAATCAGGCGTTTGGCAATCAATGGCCGGGCAATGGATGTACCTAGTAAATATTCACCCTCGTAAATCGTATTAGCACGAAACATTGGAAATACAAAATCGCGGGCAAATTCCTCGCGTAAATCGTCAATATAAATTTCCTTGATTCCGGCTGCTTTAGCCTTGGCTCTGGCTGGTTCCAACTCTTCACCCTGACCAATGTCAGCAGTAAATGTCACCACTTCGCAGCTATAGACATCCTGCAACCATTTTAGGATTACCGAGGTATCCAGACCGCCAGAATAGGCTAACACAACTTTTTTGATTTCCGACATAATGCGCTTCACACCTTAAAGGATTAAAAAACCGGCTAAATTATAGCCGAAAAATGTTGCAATTGGCCTGTCAGTCAGGATTTTGTGAGGAAAATCAGCAAAACGCTTCCAGTATATCGGCAATTCGTTGGGTTGCTCCACGATTTTGTTCTAGAAAAGTATGAGCGTTAGTGGTTAATTTTTGGCGAAAATCAGCATCATCGTGCAGATGCAATAGTGCCTCAGTAATAGCTGATTCGTCAGCGCATTGTAATGCGGCGCCGGCAGTCAGCATTTGCTCGGCAATGTTCTGAAAATTAAACATGTAAGGGCCGAACAAGATCGGCGTGCCTGCAGCAGCCGGTTCCAGAACATTATGACCGCCGACAGCTACTAGGCTGCCGGCTACGAAAGCGGCGTCTGCTGCTGCGTAAAGCATCTTTAGTTCGCCCATGCTGTCAGCGATGTAAACATCGCAATCAGTGTCTATTTTGTTTGCGTCACTGCGCATTGCTACGCTTAGCCCTTGCGCCTCGCACAGAGCTTTGACCGGCAGAAAGCGCTCAGGATGTCTGGGGGCAATCAGTAACAATAGGGTGGGAATTTGGGTTTTTAATTTGGGATACAGTGTTAAAAAAATCGCTTCTTCACCTGGATGGCTGCTGCCTATAATCCAAACAAAGCGTCCTACAAATAGCGAGTTTTTTAAGCGTTGTCCGGCAGCGATATCGGCTTCATCTATCGATGCATCGAACTTGATATTGCCAATAGTTTGTACTTGCTCTGGGTTGGCACCAATGGCAATAAAACGGGTTTTGTCATCCTCAGTCTGGGTGGCGATGAGTTGTAGCTTATTCAGCGTGGGTTTTACCAGGCCGGGAATTTTTTGATAGGATTTGGCGGAGCGGGCCGATAAGCGAGCGTTAATAACCAGCAGTGGGATTTGTCGTGAGGCGCAGGCTGCAAACAGATTAGGCCACAGTTCCTTTTCCAGGATAACGGCCACTTTAGGCTGGAAATGATTAAGAAAACGTTTGACAATTAGTGGTATGTCATACGGCAGGTAAACATGTGCAACCGTATCGCCCAATACGCTGAGTACCCGAGCCGAGCCGGTCGGGGTGGTGGTGGTGACTAAAAAACGGGCGTGGGGGTGGTGGCTTGTCAGCAATTTGATTAACACAAATGCTGTTTCAGCTTCACCTACCGAGACCGCATGAAACCAGATTGTTTCAGATAGCGGTTGACCTGGATAAATACCCAGCCGCTCTTGCCAACGCTGGCGATAGGTAGGGGCTTTAAAGCCACGCCAATACAGCCTGAGCAGTATCAACGGCAACAAGGCGTAAAAAATCAGGGTGTACAATTTACGCATGATTGTCTTCGTGATTAAATCGCCCGGAAGTAATGATAAGCCGGTCTGGGTTTCTTAGTCGGCAGTTTTGGCTTCGCAGCCGCCGGCAAACAAACGATAGGCCGGGTTGGCAGTTTCTTCGCGATAAGCCAAGCCCAATACATTCAAACATTGTTCAAAAGCCTGACGTTCGGCATCGGCAATCTGTAAACCGATCAGTACTTTGCCAAAGGCGGCGCCATGATTGCGATAATGAAACAGGCTGATATTCCACTGACTGCCAAGCGAAGTCAAAAATTTTAGCAAAGCGCCGGGCCGCTCAGGAAACTGCAGGCTATAGATGCTTTCGTGCAGATCGTAGGGGGCATGGCCGCCAACCATGTAGCGGATATGGTCTTTAGCCAGCTCACTGGTGGTCATGTCCGTCACCAGAAAGCCGTCTTCGTTCAGTTGTTCAATTAGCTGCAGTCTATCCGTGCCTAGGCCGCTGCTGCTGATGCCGACAAAAACTTGTGCCATGCTGCTGTCGAAATAGCGATAATTGAATTCGGTAATGCTGCGTTTGCCCAGCAGTTTGCAGAATTTTAAGAAACTGCCCGGCGTTTCTGGAATGGCGGCAGCTAATAAAATCTCGCGATGTTCGCCAACCTGAGTGCGCTCAGCTACATAACGCAAGCGGTCAAAATTCATATTGGCGCCGCTATCAATGGCTATCAGCGTTTCAAAGCGTAATGCATTTTGTTCCACATATTTTTTGAGTCCAGCCACTGCCAAAGCACCGGCGGGTTCTGCAACAGAACGGGTGTCGTCAAAAATATCTTTAATGGCCGCACAAATTTCATCGGTGCTGACTGTAATGACCAGGTCGACATATTGCCTAGCGATGCGGAATGTCTCTTCGCCAATTTGCTTAACCGCTACACCGTCAGCAAATAATCCTACTTGTTCTAACTCTACCCGCTGTCCGGCGATTAAGGCTTGATTTAAACAGTCGGCATCGTTGGGTTCAACCGCAATCACCTTGATTTCAGGGCGGACAAATTTCACATAAGCGGCTATACCCGCGATAAGTCCACCACCACCGACCGGTACAAAAATGGCATGAATATCGGCATTATATTGGCGGAGAATTTCCATTGCCACGGTTCCCTGTCCGGCAATTACGTCGGGGTCGTCATAGGGATGGATGAAGGTTAGTCCTTTATCCTGGACCAGTTCCATCGCGTAAGCATAGGCTTCATCATAAGAATCGCCATGCAGAATGATTTTTGCGCCGCGGGATTTGACTGATTTAACCTTGATTTCCGGTGTGGTTTTCGGCATCACAATCAGTGCTTTGGTACCTAGTTTTTTCGCTGCCAGTGCCACGCCTTGCGCGTGATTGCCGGCTGATGCGGCAATCACGCCTTTGGCGAGTTGCTCTGGAGTTAGCGAGGCGATTTTGTTATAAGCACCGCGCAACTTGAAGGAAAACACTGGCTGCAAATCTTCCCGTTTTAAATACACGCGGTTATTCAGCCGTTCCGACAGGGTTGGCGCAAAATCCAGCGGTGTTTCGTCGGCAACGTCATAAACTTTTGCCCGCAATATCTTTTCTATATAGTTCTGTATCATTGTCCTAAAAACTGCTGATGGATCGATCCGATTCAGGTATTATCCCACACAATGACAGGAATATCGCCGTGTCAGATTTTAAAGAGCAAATCATCAGGACAACAATAATGACTCAAGACGAATTAAAAAAACAAGTCGCCCAAGCTGCCCTTCCATATCTCAAGGATATTCCCATCATCGGTATGGGCACCGGTTCTACTGTTACCCATTTAATCAATTTGCTGGCTGATTATCGATTCAAAGCAGATATTGAAGGTGCGGTTTCCAGTTCCATAAAAACCACCGAGCATCTTAAAAAAATCGGTATTCCGGTATTGGAGCTTAACCAAACCGGTGATATCGACATTTATATTGACGGTGCAGATGAAGTGACACCGCATAAAAAAATGCTGAAAGGTGGTGGTGGCGCGCTGACCCGCGAGAAAATTATCGCTGCCGCCAGCAGAAAATTTGTGTGCATTGTCGATGAAAGCAAGTGTGTGGATGTACTGGGCAAATTTCCATTACCGGTTGAAGTGTTACCGTTGGCTCGTAGCTATGTAGCCAGAGAACTGGTGAAGTTGGGTGGACAACCTGTGTTGCGGGAAAACTATATTACCGACAATGGCTGTGAAATTTTGGATGTCCATAACTTAAATATTCTAGACCCCAGTGCGATGGAGAGAACCATTAATAATATTCCGGGTGTACTGACAGTCGGCTTGTTTGCATTACGCGGTGCAGATGTGGTGTTGGTTGGTAAAGGTAGTGAAGTGATTACCTACTGAGCTTAGCTGATTTTCGTCCATCCATGATTCATGTCTAAGCCCACTGCTTTTCAGCGTGCCGAGGCGGCACCGGCCTTGCCGACCAGTACGGTAAAATTTATTCTGTATTGCATGAGCCGTTTTAGCGGCCTGATGAGTTTGATGTTGATTTTGGAAACCGGACAGGCGGCAGGTAATATTCTGGTGCCCTATGCGGTGAAGGGAATCATGGATGGCGTTGCTCATACGGCAGCTGGGCCTGTATGGGAGACTCTGCAGCAGCCTTTGCTGTTTTTGGCCGGGTTGGCGCTGGCGGAAATCCTGTTCAGCCGGGCCAGCGGCGCCGTGTTGATTATCACCGGGCCGCGTTTACGGCAACGCACCACCCAACAACTTTACGCCTATCTGCAATATCATTCGGTGCGATATTTCGGCAATCATTTTGCCGGCGGCTTGGCGCATCGGATTAGCGAGACAGCTATGAGCGTCAATCACACCGTTTGGTCGGTGCTTTGCGATTTTTGGCCGATTACCGTGACTTTTGCAGTATCCATTACTTTGTTGTTGGGCGTGCATCAGGGATTAGGATTGTTTGTGGCGGGCTGGGTATTGCTGTATGTGCTTAGTTCTTTCTTGCTGGCGACGCGCTGCCAACCTTATGCGCAAACATTTGCGGCCACGCGGAGTATGGTCAACGGTAAAATTGTCGATGCCGTCACCAATATTTTAAATGCCAAACTGTTTGCCCAGTTGGATTACGAACGCCAGTATCTGAATGGTTTTCTGGAGACCGAGGTCAAGATGGCGCGCCGCACCTTTTGGTATATGGAGCGGGTGCGCTGGTTTCAGTTTATCGCTGCGGCCGCCCTTAAATTGGGTACGGTCTATTATGCCTTGACGCTTTGGGAGAGCGGCCTGATTGGCGTTGGCGATTTTACGATGAGTATTGGTTTAGCATTGCTGATTATCAGTGATGCCCGTAATTTAACCCGCCGTTTTTTAGAATTTTTTGAGTATGTCGGCAATGTCAGCAATGGTGTTGAAACGATCATTCGGCCGCATGAAATTGTTGATGTGGCCGATGCCCAGCCGTTGTCGATTGTACATGGGCGGATAGAGTTTCAGCAGGTCAGCTTTGGCTATGAACCGGAACAACAGGTTTTTGACGGCTTGAATGTGGTGATAGAGCCAGGCCAACGGGTTGGCTTGGTAGGCTATTCCGGTTCAGGTAAATCAACCTTTGTCAGCCTAATGTTGCGTAATTTTCAGCCGCAGGCTGGTCGCATTTTGCTGGATGGTGTTGATATTGCCCAAGTGACTCAGGATAGTTTGCATCAGCAAGTGAGTTTGATACCGCAAGATCCCAGTTTGTTTCATCGTAGCTTGAAAGAGAATATCGGCTACGGCAAACCTTGTGCCGATGAAGCCGAGATTATCGTAGCGGCGCAGATGGCTCATGCTGACGAATTTATTCAGGCCATGCCTGAAGCTTACGACTCGCTGGTGGGTGAGCGCGGCGTCAAATTGTCCGGCGGTCAGCGCCAGCGGATCGCGATTGCGCGGGTGATGCTAAAAGATGCGCCGATTCTGATTCTGGATGAAGCCACTTCCAGTTTGGATTCGCTGACTGAAAAAACGATACAGGAAAATCTGGATAGGGCGATGGGGCGTAAAACGGTGATTGCTATTGCGCATCGACTGTCGACTATTGCGCATCTGGACCGCATTTTAGTTTTCGATAAAGGGCGGATTGTGGAGGATGGCAGTCACGAGCAACTTTTGCAGCAGCAGGGTTATTATCATCGCTTATGGGCCATGCAGGCCGGCGGCTTTTTGCCGGAGTCGATTGAGCCTGAGTCTTTGAGTAGATCAGAGCATTTGACCTGCTGATAAATATACTGCAACATGATCTTTTCTCTGTACCCAGCGACCTTAAGGGATTTAATGCATGACCAAAACGCCATTAACAGCATCGCAACTGTATAAACCATGCAATCTTGAGCAATTAAAATTTGCCTCGACCGATGAGTTGGATGACATTGATATTGTCATTGGTCAGGATAGGGCTATGGAAGCCATACGCTTTGGTATCCGTATCAATAAAAGTGGGTATAACATTTTTGCGATGGCGCCCGACGGCACCGGGAAATTAACCATAGTCAAGCAATTGGCGGAACACGAAGCCTGTCGGCATCCGGTGCCGTTTGATTGGTGTTATGTGCATAACTTCAATCAGCCCGCCAAGCCCACCGCCATTTCACTAGAGCCGGGGCAAGGCCGGGTTTTTCAGCAGAATATGGCTGACTTGATTGATGAATTGAGCGTTGCCATTCCGGCTGCATTTGACGGTGACGAATACCGTTCCCGTACCGGTGAGTTGGAAAGCGAATCCCGGCAGCGTGAAGTGGATGAACTCAACCAATTACGAGAAGAAGCCGAACGAGCGCATATTATTTTTACCGAAACTGCGACCGGTTATGCCTTTTTACCTGCCGATGAACATAACGAGCCATTAACGCCTGAGCAGTTCAATAAGCTGGATAAAGAACAGCAGCATCAATACCACGACAAAATTTTGGGTTTACAAGAGCGGGTACAGAGTGCGATTAAAAAGTTTCCGCTGTGGCGCAAAGAAACCAAGCGTAAGTTGCAGGCGCTGAACCGTGAGGTGGCAGAACTGGCTGTTAACCATTTAATTGATGATCTTAAGGAGAAGTTCGCCAATTCACAGGTGGTGCTGAATTATCTAAGCGCCGTGCAAAAAGATATTATCGAGCATGTTCGCGATTTTATTCCACACAGTGAAAAAATGCCGTTCATGGAATTGCAGCAAGAGCAAAATCCCTTAAAACGCTATCAGGTCAATCTGATGGTGGATTTAAGCCACAAGCGTTCTGCGCCGGTAATTTGCGAAGATTTGCCGAATTATGCCAATTTGATTGGCCGTATCGATCATCAGGCCCATATGGGTTCACTGGTCACTGATTTTACCATGATCAAGCCGGGCGCTTTACATAAAGCCAACGGCGGCTATTTAATTATTGATGCGCGTAAATTGTTATCACAACCTTATGCCTGGGAAACGTTGAAACGCACTTTGCAGGCGGGTGAAATTCGCATCGAATCGCTGGAGCGGGTATTAAGCTTGATGAGTACCACCGGCCTGGAGCCGGAACCGATACCGTTGACTGTCAAAGTTATTCTGCTCGGCGATGCCTGGTTGTATTATTTGTTAAGTTTTTACGATCCTGAGTTTCAAGATTTTTTTAAAGTAGCAGCTGACTTTGCCGGTACGGTTAATCGCAAAAACAATCAGCTGGAATATGCGCGGCTACTGGCGACGATGGCGCGGCGGGAAAATTTACGCCCCTTAAGTCAGCAAGCGGTGGCGCGAGTCATTGAGCACAGCGCGAGATTGGCCGGGGATGCGGAAAAAATGCTGACGCATTTACGTACCATTAAAGATTTGTTAACCGAATCCGATTATTGGGCGGCGGAAAATAGCCATAGCCAAATTGCCAATAGTGATGTGCAGGCGGCTATTGACCAAAAAACCCGGCGATTAGATAGAACCCGCGAACGCTTGTATGAAATGATGCAACGCGGCACCATACTAATTGATACCGTCGGTAAGGTGGTTGGGCAAATTAACGGATTATCGGTATTGCAAATGGGCGAGTTCAGCTTTGGGCAGCCGTCCAGGATTACCGCGACCTGTCGTTTAGGCAATGGCAAAGTGGTGGATATCGAGCGCGAAACCGAGTTGGGTGGGGCGTTGCACAGTAAAGGGGTAATGATCTTAGCCAATTTTATCGCTAGTCGTTATGCGCGCAACATGCCATTCTCTTTATCGGCCAGTTTGGTGTTTGAACAATCCTATGGTCATGTCGATGGTGATAGCGCTTCGTTAGCTGAGCTCTGCGTTATATTGTCGGCGCTGTCGCAAGCCCCTCTTCGGCAGGATATGGCGATGACCGGTTCCATCAATCAGTTGGGGCAGGTGCAGCCTATTGGTGGAGTGAATGAGAAAATTGAAGGCTTTTTTGATATTTGTGTGGCTCGTGGCTTAACCGGCACTCAGGCTGTTATCATTCCAGAGAGTAATATCCCTTATTTGATGTTGCGCTGGGATGTGGTTCATGCGGTTCATGCCGGGCAGTTTTTAATTTATGCGGTCAGCCATGTCGATGAAGCCTTGGCGCTGTTGACTGAGCTGGAGATTGGAGAAGCCGATCAGCAAGGCAATTATCCGCCGGAATCACTGAATGGCAAAATTGATGCACAATTGCGGCAGTTTACAACTGTGGTGAAGGAATTTGGCAACAAAGAGGCGAGTGATGCTGAGAAGCAAAAGTCGTGACAATGGCGGTAGTTGATTGGGTCTGATCAGATTAGCATAGCCGTCAAAAATAGATTGGTGGACAATTAATCGTTCCTTAACGTAGGGAACCTATCGCGTACCGGCCGTTCTGTTTCCAGAAGGCTATTGGTAGCGCAAAAGCCTAATGGTATGCGATGCATACCAGGCTTCAGTATGATTGACAGCTTTATAAAATGGCGAATTGACGCAATCGACCCGAAAGTGACATTGGGTTAAATTTAGCCGGTGGCTGAAAATGGAAAATAAGCCGACGTTAGGCTTGCGGAAGTAGGCTGGGTTGAATGATAGTGAAACCCAGTTTCGAAGCTGATAAGCTTTGTAATCCAAAGGATAGTTTGAATGCAAAAGAACTCGGTTATTTCAAAGCATTTGCTGGGTTTCACGTTGTTCAACCCAGCCTACGGCCTTTGTTCCGGCTTAAGAGACTAGCCGCAATTTCGAAGAGATTTCCAACTACAGGCCAAATCTACAAATCGGAACAGGCGGAGGTTTCAATCGGAATAGCTGACCACCTTTGCCTTTATATTGGCGAAAGCTTATGGGTAATCAGGTGTTTTTTTCGATTTTATAACTGAGACAAGGAATTGACATAGCGTCTTTTGATTTCCTGCGCCACTTCATGTACCGCCATCGCATAATGGGTGCTGTGATTGTAACGGGTAATCACATAAAAATTGGGGTGGCCCAGCAGGTATTCGTCGCGATTGGTATGCCTAAGTAATAATAACCGCAACGGATAATCACAATTGCATATCCCGGCCGGTTCAATCCCGGCCTGACTCAAGATGCTGAGGCTGTACTGGCTGTCGATGCCGGGCGATAGGTTATCAATGCCTACATAACTGCCTCGGGTTGCCGATACCACGGGTTGACCGGCTTGCCAGCCATGTTGGGCAAAGTAATTGGCAATACTGCCGATGGCGTCTTCCGGGTTCCATAGGTCACGGCGACCATCGCCGTTAAAATCGACCGCCCATTGCAAAAAACTGCTGGGCATGAATTGCCCCAAGCCCATTGCGCCGGCAAAGGAGCCCAATGGTTTGCTGGGATCAATTGCTTCATTCCCGGTCATCAGCAAAAAATTTTCCAATTCACTACGAAAATATTCACCGCGGCGCTGGTAATCGAAACTGAGCGTGGTCAGGGCGTCTATCACTCTATGGTTGCCGACATTGCCGCCAAAGCTGGTTTCGACTGCCATAATGCCTAAAATATATTCGGCAGGAACGCCATATTGTCGGCTGGCTTGTTGCAGCGCGCGCTGATGTTTTTGCCAAAACACTACGCCGCCGTTGATGTGGCTGTCATCCAGAAATTGTGCCCGATAGCGAGTCCAGGCACCTTTGCCGGGTTTGGATTTTAAGCCTTGATCCGATTTGCTAAGGTAATCCAGCGTCCATTGTTTGCGTTTGGCTTGCGAAAACAGACCATTTAAATACTCACGGTGGTAGCCGTGTTTTTGCGCCATCTGCTCAATAAACTGGTTTAAGGTCGGATAGTCAGCATAATCGCCGCTTAACGCAGTGGCATGGTACGGGCCGACAGCCTTTAACGGCTGTGATTCGGACTGCGGCGTAGGTGCAGGTGTGCTGGGTATAGGCGTTGGTGTACTAATATTATCGTTTTTTTTCAATGGCCCGGCGCAACCTGCTAAAAACAGCATGAGGCTACCGTAACGAAGCAAGGAAAAAAAGACAATCGAATTTTTGCTCATGAACTTAAGCACTCTATAGTGATAGGTTTAAACCTTTTTGTTCGTTTTGCGTTGCGCATTGTAAACAGAGATCAGCATAAGGCAAGGCCTTTAATCGCTCAGGCTTGATGGTTTCGCCGCAGCACGAACAAGCGCCATAAGTACCGGCATCAATTCTGGAAATGGCTAATTTGATTTTCTCAACTTCGTTGCGGGTGGCGTTACCTAATGCGTCAAGCACTTCATCGTTTTCGGTTTCCACCGCTTGTTCTGAGAAGTCTTGCTCCAGTGGTTGCTCGCTATGCTTAACATCATCGGTGATTTTATCCAGGCGTGTATCCAGTTCTGCCAGTATCGCCAGCAGATGGGTGCGAATGTCTTGATGGTCTTTCATGGGTTTCTCCGCAGCTATGCTGCTATTTTAGGGAATTGCATAGTCTTGTACAGCGTTCTGAATGTGCAGACAATAGCTGTAAGTAAATTTGCTAACTATTCATCTCAGATAGTTAGATAGCCTAAGATGTGCCGATTTTGAGGAAGCAATAGGGGCGATTAACCACGCCCCTAGAGCATGATCATGATGTTTACGGTGCGGCAGGTGCAGGTTCTGCTGCTTTGATGGGGGTAGGAATTTCGGCAGCGGCTGGTTGTACAGTTTGAGGATTGCTTGGTTGCGCTTTTTCATTTTTTAACTGTTTATTACCTTCGCCAAACATGATTGCTCCTACCATGAACAATACCATGGCAATCATGACTACAGGTATACGTCCGGGCTTGTCCATCCACAAAAAAATCCATTTTGGTTTTATCAGGCCAACGATTAGCACCAGGACTGATAAAAAAAGAAAGGTAAAGCTATAGTAGATCAAGGTGTTCATAGTGTGTTCTGTTGCCGGCTAATTAAAGTAAGCTTATTTTATTACGCAACTGGCCTGCTGCAATAAACAAAAATTTATCGTGATGTTGATCAAAAGACAGTGAACGAGTTTTGCTTATAGGAAACAGTGCTTGATAGCTTGCTATTGCTTAAGTTTCTGTGTCAGATGACGGTGGTTGCTCTCACCACCGTTAGAGCAGGTTCCTGCAATTTGCATAAGCTGATACTATACACATCTTTAATGACTCAAGCTAAAGAGGAGTTGGGTTTTGACACAGGTTCAGGATATTACCAGTCCAATGACGGCCATGGAAAAACGGGCTACCGTTTCACTGGCAAGCATTTATGCGTTGCGAATGTTGGGATTGTTCATGTTGTTGCCGGTGTTGTCGCTATTCACTGAGCAGATGCCGGGCTCCACGCCAAAATTGGTCGGTTTAACCATGGGGATTTACGGTTTGACCCAGGCCATATTGCAAATTCCTTTCGGTTTGCTGTCAGACCGAATCAGCCGAAAAACCATCATCGTGATCGGGCTGATTATTTTTGTGGTCGGTAGTATTGTGGCTGCGCTGGCTACCGATATTTATGGGGTGCTGATTGGTCGTGCCTTGCAGGGCTGCGGCGCCATTTCGGCGGCGGTGATGGCCTTATTGGCCGATCTGACGCAGGAAGTGCATCGTACCAAGGCGATGGCGACTATCGGCGCCAGTATCGGCGTTTCGTTTGGTGTTGCGATTACCTTAGGGCCGCTGATTGCCCAGCATTTTGGCATCAGCGGTATTTTTTGGATTATTGCCTTGCTGGCTGCATTGGCAATCCTGGTTATTCTGTTTGTGGTGCCTAACCCCCAGAAAATTACCTGCCATCGCGATGCGGAATACATACCATCTGAATTGAGCGCCGTGATAACAAATGCCGAGCTATTACGTCTTAACTATGGGATTTTCTCGCTGCACTTGATTTTGATGGCTAGTTTTGTGGTGGTGCCGCTGCTGATGCGCGATGCCGGTTTAGAAGGCGGGCGTCATTGGTTGGTGTATCTGCCGGTGTTGGTTACCTCTATGGCGGCGATTATTCCGTTTGTGATTATTGCCGAGAAAAAACGGCAAATGAAAACTGTCTTTATCGGTGCGATTAGCTCGCTGATGGTGGCTAATATCGGTTTTGTGTTTTTCCACGAGCAGTTGCTTGGCATAATTGCCTGTTTATGGATTTTTTTCTGTGGTTTTAACTTATTGGAAGCCACTTTGCCGTCTTTGATTTCTAAGACCGCGCCCGGTGACCTAAAAGGCACGGCGATGGGCATTTATTCCAGCTCCCAATTCATCGGCGCTTTTTTGGGTGGCGCCAGCGGAGGTTGGCTCTATGGAGAATACGGCGCAACAGCGGTTTTTATTTTTTCAGCGGCCATTGCCGCAAGCTGGGTGCTGATGGCTTGGTTTATGTCACCACCCCGTTACTGGGCTAATTTGCTGTTATCCCTGGAAGCTGTAAAACCGGAACAGGGTGATGAGTTTTCCCGGCAGTTATTAACGATACCTGGCATCGAAGAAGTCCGATTACACTTTGAAGAACGAGCCGCCTATTTGAAAGTGGATAACCAGCAACTCAATAAAGACCAATTGTCAAAACTTTTAAAACAATGGCGGTAAGCTGCCAAACGCAACATTGATACGGAGATAAGCAATCATGCTGAATAAAGTTATGCTGATCGGACGCCTGGGCGCTGATCCTGAAGTGCGCTATATGCCAAGCGGCGACGCGATTACCAATATTCGCCTTGCCACCAGCATCCGCTGGAAAGACAAACAAACCGGCGAGCGCAAGGAAGAAACCGAGTGGCATAGAGTAGTGTTCTTTCGTGGATTGGCAAAAATTGCCGGTGAATATTTAAAAAAAGGCAGCCAGGTTTATGTGGAAGGCCGCATCCGCACCAATAAATGGCAAGGTCAGGATGGGCAAGACCGTTACACCACGGAAATCATCGCCGATGAAATGCATATGTTAGATAGCCGTAGCGGCGGCACCGCCAATTATGCGGACAATTCCGCTCCACCTGTCACCAGTTACGATAGTCGTCCTGCGGCACCTAGCGGCGGCCCCTCCGCGGCCCCTGCATCGTTTGATGATTTTGATGATGATATTCCGTTTTAAAATTACTTCTAAATAGCCATGAAAACCGGTAGCTAAACTATCTATGACCATTTCGGTGGCAAAGTTGCCAAAAACGGCAAAATAAATGCCAATGGTGGCACCATAGTTAAAAATTTTTGTGCCATTCGTCTGTCTGAAGCGTTGAACCTAAAATCAGCAGTTGACCGCTCATCTGTTATCATAAAGGCTTATCGTCACTGGAAAAGATAGGCCTGAATGGAATCAGCCAAAGGGTGAGACCGCTACACGTTCGCCGGCACTGTTTTCCGGTTGCCTGACTGCGTTGCTTTTTCTAGCCAGGGTGCGCCGCGGCCTAAGAAAAAGCGCCTTGCCAGCCAACCGGAAAACAGCACTGGCGAACGTGTCCAACTGCTGATTCTAGGTTGAATAAAAGCGTGTTACGATTTATCATGCTGAAGATGTTAAAGAATGGCCGTTTCCTTATGCTGATAAAAGTGTCGCCATCAAATTAACAAAACAGATTGGCATTTCTGATGGTCAAATTATTTATACGCCACAGATGGTGCGACACCCAATTTGGCCGATGAAGTTGAGTTTTTAAAAGTCGTGACGCAGGACATGGAAAAAGCCGGCATGTTCCCGCAAAGAATAGTAGGAATTATTTTGCGTATCTATGAGCCTGATGTTAGAAATCAGCTGGCTAGGTTCATACCAACCTCGCTCTTCTGCAATTTCCATTCTATGTTTGTCCTTGCCCACAACCGCGAATCCTATTTGTGATTTAAAGACATCAGGCGGCAACGCAACGCTTCTTGATAAGCATCATTAAAGTGCGGTGTCAGAGGCCTTTTCTCATAATTTTCGTGCTCGCTTATAACGTCGCTGTGATCACCGTCAGAAAGTAACTGGTTGTAATGTAACCATGCGTAAAGCTTTGGTGTGGTTTCGACTGCCAAAGAAAGTTTGTTTTCGGCAAATTTTCTAGCAGCTTTTTCATCAGTCATAAACGCGATACTACGAATGCGATAAGCCATAGCTATGCAAGACATTTCTCCACTACCAAGTTTTCCTGGAGCTTGACGGGCTAACTCTGCCAAATCGTCCAATTCGCATTCCTGGATTGGAAAATATCCAGCTTTTCGAGCTTTTTCAAATCGCGCTGGCCGACTGTGATCCAAAAAGTCACGAAAGTCGCAGTGGTAATAATTGGCCAGAATCAACACCTCATCACCGGTAGGTTTAGTTGAGCCTGATTCGATCTGGTTTAAGCGCTCGCTCGCGATACCTGTGTCCTGTTGTACAACCATGACCTCAATAGCCTGGATTTCACGGGCACGCTTTAAACGTCTAGCAAGGATTTGGAGATCAAGAGCCATAATGGATTACCGGCCAAGTGTCATACATTGTCATTGGAATATATCGCTCTGGTCTTCGCTGGTTTTCGCTTTTTTGCCCCGCTTGGCTTTTGGCTTTTCCGGTATGGAAGCGGTTTGTTCAGCGGCGCGGCTGTGGTTTTTGGCTAGCAGGCGTTTTAGGACTTCCTTGCGGGCGGCGGGGCTGATAGTGTAGCGGACGCGGTCGTTTTCGGGCAGGGTTTCGACTTCGTGGAAGTCGTGCCCCAGATCGAGATCGTGCCAGCCGTAGGCATCGCGAACGGCGGTGTCGAGTTGGACATGCAGACTGCGCAGTTCGAGCAAGCCGTTGTAACCTGCTTGGGCGTCTTCCTGTGATTTTTTACTGACTTTAGCAACCCGTTCCGGCGTGAGGTCGCGAGTGTGGAACAGGTTGTAAATGTCGGTGAGGCCGAGCCAGAGTTGCTGCATCAAGGTGCGGCGGTGTTCGTGGTATCGTTCGCCGATGTCGGCCAATACAGGATTGGCCGTTTGCCATAAGCCATCTGGGAAAGGAAAGGTTTCAAAACAATCCGATGGCGAATAGCGTAGCCGTGTTTCCAATGCGCCGCTGTATTTGCGCGCCCAAACTTCGTGCAGGGTGGATTGGACGATGGCGTAGAGGTCGTAGCGGTCGGTGGTAAAAATTTTTAGCGCCTCTGAGTAAAGGACATTACTGGGCGCCGCTGAAAAATTCAGATGCTTTGTTGTTCTTGCTGCGACGAAACAACGTTTGAGTGCTTTTAGCTTTTTCGTCAGACCAGGACGATGCTCGCCATAAATCCACCAACGATCACGGTTACTCGCACGATTCTGAGTAGCCCGAAATGGCTTAACTCTTTCCTCAACAATCTTAAACGGCTCATGGTAACGTTCAGCTTGTTCGATAGACCGATCTGAAAAGAAAATAATTTTCTGCGTCGGTGCTTGAGTTGGACTTGAATTTAATTCCTGCCCATTAATCATGCTAAAAACGACATCCCTGTTACAAGGGTCGGCGTGAAGTAGTGATATTGCCTCACTATCACTAAGATTGAATCCTTCTCCAAGTGGCTTATAACCTTCAAGAATCCAGTTTAAATTTTCAGCAAGAGATATTGGTTCTCTACCGTCAGATGAATCATCAAAAAATGCGCTTATGAAAGATGTCTCTTTGCCATCAAGTAATCGAATTCTTTTCCAGTCTCCCTTGTATATTGCAACAAGTGATACCACAAGATTCGCGCGGCCAGGCCATTTGATACCTCTAACGGCCATATTAATAGCCCCCCCTTGAGACAAAACCTGTTCCAAACCGTCCTTTCTAATGTCACCATCTTTTATAGAGTTAGTAGTAATGAAGGCGGTAAATCCGCCTGGATTTAGTAACTCAAAAATTCGGCGTAAAAAATACGCAACCAAGTCGGATAGACCTGCTGGAGCAAACTCCCACTTTATGTACTCGCAAAATGAATAGCCATACGAGCCACTTAAGTGTGTCCCCCCCAAATACGGCGGATTCCCCAAAATACAATCAAACCCGCCTCTCGTCATAATTTCGGGAAACTCCAAAAACCAATGAAAAAACCGTTTTTTATGAGCAATTGCAAATGCTTCCGCGACTGCTAGGCCTTGTGGCGTCTGTTGGCCTTTCAGATAACGACGATATTCGGCATCAGTAATCAGTTTGTACTTATTGGCATTGGTTTTTTCGATGTAAAACTGAGCGATCGGCAGTGCGGATATTTCGTTCAATGTCCAGGCATCCTGGCTCTGGCTAAATTCGATGAAGCGTTGTTTTTTCTGATCGATTTGCGCGGGCGTCTGCTCCGGCAGATTGGATAATGCTTGCCAACGATTGAGAATGGCATCCAGTTGCTGTTCGATGACAGGATCAAACACCAGCATTTGGCCTTGCTTGCTGCGTTCGTCTTTATTTTTCTTTCTAAAAAGTGCGGCAATATCCTTTTCATCACCCGGCTGAGTGGCGAAGGCTTCATCGGGGATGCCACGCTCCAGTTCTTCGCGCTTGGCAAAGCCAACAATGGCGTTGCCACATTTGATGTGGTGATCGAGAAAATTCAGCGGCTCACCTGGAATATGCGCTTCCAGCCATAAGGCGACTTTACACAGCTCGACGGCCAAAGGATTAAGGTCTACACCATAGATGCAGTTTTTAATGACATCACGTGTCGCCTTACGAATCGCCGGTGGCGATGGCTGTTCTTCGCCGGTGCGAACGATGGCTAATTCGATGGCAATGCGGCGGGCTGCCGCTAATAGAATGTGGCCAGAGCCACAGGCAATATCGGCGACGCGCAGGCTAAGCAAAGCGGTTTCTGGATCGGATTCTTTAAGTTTGTCGGCAATCAGATAATCCAGCGAATGCTTAATTAGCGGCTGAACCAGTTCGTCTGGGGTGTAATGCGAGCCGGTGGCGGCACGTTGGTCGCCTTGGGCAAAGGCGAATTCGATGCTGTTTGCTTTGAAACTTGTCCCTTCTCCTAAAAAAGTTGGTGAGTTAGTGAAAAATACCGGTTGATATTCCAGCAAGCCCTCGTAAACCGATCCGAATTCTTCGACATTAAGTGCGGCGTAGTTAACACGCAATAGCTGGCCATTGTCGGGATGTTGGTAAAGACTTAAAGAACGCAAACAACCCAGAAGAACATCGTTGGACAGACTGCTTTGGTCGAGGATGGCAATGGCTTGAGAACTGAACAGATCACCGGCCAACGGCTTTAAACCGAGTTTGGTTGCCGTGGTTTCCGATTCGAATAATTGAAAAGTGGTCAGCAAAGATAGCCATTGATCATGATGGCGCTGGTCAGCCAAATAGCGCTTTTCGGCTAAACGACGCAGGCGTTGCAGGCTGTAATAGTTTTGGTAAATGTTGCGGTGTTGGCTTTTGGCGTTGCTGGGGAATACCAGATCGCGTTCTTCAATGACCATCAAGAATAGCAGGCGGTAGATCAGATGCAGCAAGTAGCTGTAGTAGTCTTCCGCACTCAACTTTCCGGCGCTAATTTGGTGACGCAACTCGTCGTTATGCGGATGGCTGAGAAAGCCGTTAGCGAAGTCCTTGATGGCTTGCTCGACAGCCTTGCTGAGGCCATTGCGGATTCGGGCACCGGAATCCAGCGAGTCCTGATGGTAGCGTTCCAATAAACTTTCGGCGGCATTCTCACGATTGATCGGCAAGCGAGTTGCATGCAGTAGCCGGTACAGCACGGCAAAATCTGCAAATAACCCATCGGTAAAGATACGGTCGAGATCAAATTCCAGATAGGTGAGCTTGATCAGGCGGGAGCTATCGCGGAGCAAGCGCAATACCCGCCCGTTGGTGACGATGCCATAGAGTTCGTCATGTAGGTTGAGATATTCCTGCACCAAGCCATGTGCGGACATGCGCGGTGTACCGATGTGGGTGCGTTCGGGTTTTTTATCCAGGCCTGCCAGTTCTCGGCAACCGATGATATGCAACGGGGTATTGGCGCGATTGACGACGCGATGGGAAATGGCGTAGGTCTTGCCGTTGAGCTCGGCGGCTTTGGGCTGGTATTCCAGTTGATAACCGAATATGCCTAATAGCGGAACCATCCACAGGTTACGGGTTTCGGTGGTGGCAGGGCTATCTGTTTTTAAGGTTTCGAGTTTGCGTTGAAATATCCGCCAGTAATCTTGCGCGTCGGCCCAGGCTCGGGCGATTTCATCTTTGACTTTACTGCCGCCATCCAAACCAAAGTCGGCAGGCCGTTGACCGATGCTATCATCGTGTAAGCCTTCGAGAATGTCTGGCGATAGGATGGCACCTTCTATGCGTATACTGGGGTAATTCATGTCTAGGCGTCCGTCAATTGGTTCTTAAGGCTGAGTAATCTTTCAATGCGCATGTTTACTTTGCACCAACATCCGTTTGTGAAAAGTCGTTGCCTTTGAAAAGTAATGGCCTGTTAAGATGCTTGGCTAGTGCATAGCTACAGCAATCGCCAAAATTTAATTTAGCTGGGTGCCGACCTTTGCCATATTCCCGCCATGCCGTCCTTGCTAAAGTTGCCTGCCGCTTATCAAACTCAACAACGGTTAGCGTTAATTCATCCAATAATTCATCCAGTTTATCGGCGCCGGACTTGCCTTTTTTGTATTCGATGACCATGGCCGTTTCAACCAAACTGACAGCACTGAGGTAAAGCTCATCGGCATCAATTAGTTGATTCAAAAATTGCTCTGCGTCTGGTTCCAATAACAAAACAGCAATCAAGACCGAGGAATCGACTACCATCAGTCATTACCCCATAAACCAAAGTCACTTTGAGAGTAACCTAAAATTTGATCAGGGGAATGGTTATCCAAGGTTGGCAAGCAAGCGCATTCTTTAGCAATACGCATGAGCTTCTGCTTTTTTTGCAGTTTTTGTACGTTATCAAATTTGGCTATTCCGTCGATTGCAATATCATCAATTTCAATTTCCTTGTGATCAGAAATTATTGCCAGCAAATGATCTACGTAAACTTCTTTTAACTTAATTTGAATAGTGGTCATGTCATTAAAACTCCATGGTTATGTTGCGTGCGACATCAAAATCAGCCAAATGTCTTTCACCTGGCTGTTTGCAGACCAATAGGCCATAGCCATCTTCGGGCCTTGTCGGTTGGATGCTTTGTTTAACTTCGACTCTCAATCCGGCATTTTCTAAAATCAGATTTAGTTGTGAGCCAGCCGTGATACCTAGTTGCTTACGAATATCAAGCGGTATTACGACTTGGCCTTGCTCAGAAACTGTAATGGTTTGCATGATGACACCCCTAAAAAATAATTAATTTAGCCTGCTAGTGCGTAGCTATTCCGGCAATAAAATATAAATGCCGAGTAAATCCATTGGCAGCACTGGATAGACCACTTGGAACTGTTGTTTATCCATTAAGGCACTAAAACGTTGATGTGATTCGACCAAGCGTTTGGATTGTGTTTCAGCGACTTGTTGAAATTCATCGTCCAGCTGGCTTAGCAGTTTGAGCTCGTTGTCCAGAAAACTGGCTCGTGCCTGTGGTGACAAATCAGACGTTGCTCGGGCTTCACTCAACAACAATTTCGCGTCATGGTGATCCAGAAATTCTTTTTGTTGGGGCGTGCCTCGCCAACCCCAGAGCAGCATTTCCTCGGCGACGATTTGATAATTGGCCTTGATTTGCTCAATAACATTGCGACAGCGGAACAGCATCAAAGTGGTCTTGGTTTTGACCTGTTGACTACGAATGACGGCGGCGCGGGCGGCTTTTTTATCAACTCTAGCCAAGGTATTGGCCATGACTATTTGGCAAAGCTGCTCGACAAAACGGTGATTACGTCCAATATAATGATGGTTTTCCGGTGTCGGAGACTGGAAACTAATATTAATCACATCGCCACTTGGTAATAAATCACGCAGAGATTGTGGCAAGTTGGCTGTAACCAGACGGTATCCCTGTTTGCTTGCCGTTAGCTGTGCGCCTAGCAATTGATTCATCGTTGAACTAACGAAGGTTTCAACGGCTTTGGGGTCGCCAATAGCTTCATCCACTTCTTTCAGGTCAGCCTCAATTTCATGCGCCTTGATGGCGTTTTGCGCAAATATACTGCGCGAGGCTTTTTCACGTTCAGCAGCTTCATCAACTTTACGGGTAATGTTAGCTTTGGCTGTTTCAGCCTCTTCGAACTCAAAAAAGTCAAAAAGGGTGTGCTGGTATTGCTTGCCAGGAATATGCGTTTTGCTGGTTGCAATTTTGCGATCTGGATTCAGCAATAATGCCTGGGTTATCGTGTCGATGATGCTTTGGGAGTCTTCGGGAAATGGCACGTTGATACCGGTGGCACGCTTGATTTCGCGAACCTTGCGTAGCAAAACATCCAGCACGATGCCATCAATAGGGTTATCCGAACCATAGAGCAAACAGGCTTTTACCGTTGGCGCCAACTGACCGTAACGGTCAACACGCCCTTCGCGCTGTTCCAGACGATTTGGGTTCCACGGCAGGTCGTAATGCAGAATGCCGGTGAAGCTGTCTTGAAGATTGATACCTTCCGAAAGACAGTCTGTGGCAATTAGCACCCGCAGGCTAGATTTGCCCATCTCTTCGATCCGCTGTTTACGCAGTTCATCGGGTAATTCGCTGGTAATGACCTGAATATCTAATTTTGGATGCTTCTTTTTTAAATGGGGTGCTAATTGTTCACCCAGATAGTTAGCCGTGGCGATATAGCGGCAAAAAATGACGGGGTTAAAACCGCTATTCACCCAATCTTCGATAATTAAGCCGGTCGCGGCCAATTTTTGGTCGCTTTTGATATTACTCAATTCGGCCAATTTTCCGGCAAAGTGCCTTAATTGATTACGCTGCTGAGCAGTCCAGTCATTGCGTTCGATGATTTGTGTTGGGGCATTATCACCTTCAAAACCAAATTCGGTATCGCGGACAGGGTTGTCATTGGCTTCCACAATGATTTCGGCGCCGACCTCATGATCCTCGTTAATCTTTAAATTCGATAAACGGGTATTGAGCATTTCGATGCCGGCGGCAGGACTGGACATAACACCGCGAAGCAGTGCGAGTGCAGTCCAATACTGCACTCGCAGACGTTGTTCTTTAGCAGCTTGTGATGGTGCAACCAATTTACGTGCAAAGTCGATAATTTCATCGAAAAAGGCGGCATAACTGGGTGATAGATCGTATGACCACTCAAAAGCTTCGCGTTCGGGGAATGGCGTATCTTCACCGAGCCATTTTTCGACGTCGGCACGTTTACGCTGAACAAAATGCCTGGCTAAATCACGGCGTTGATTTTGGCTTGAATTAGGCAAATCAAGCGTTTCAAAAGCGGGATCAATCAAGCCTAGTAAAGACTGAAATTCTTCGGGTTTGCCGCTGTGCGGCGTCGCTGTCAGCAATAAGAGTTGTTGGTTCGGCTTTTGGGCAATTCGATTTAATAAGTGATAGCGTTGTTGTTGGCTATTCGATGCGCCGGTTGGACGCGCACAGGTATGTGCTTCATCAACAATGACCAGTTCAGGGCATTGCTCGATGAAAACATCGCAACGGGCATCGGATTTGATGAAATCGATACTGATCACTTGGTAAGGATAATAATCGTAAACGCTGGTATCACCCTGGATTTGCCGATCCAGTCGTGCTTGGGTATTGGAACGGATAATGACCGCTTCAATATCCAGCTTATCGCGAATCTCGGTTTGCCATTGCTCGCAGAGATGCGGCAAACAAATCACAGCAAAACGCTTAATTTTGCGGCGTTCCAAAAGTTCCTTGGCAACCAATAGTGCTTCAACTGTTTTACCAACACCTACGTCGTCAGCAACCAATAGTCTGACTGTTTCCTGACGCAATGCCATGATGAGTGGCACCATTTGGTAAGAACGAGGACGGAATGACAGCTTGGCAAGGCAACGAAATGGGCCCGCGCCGTTTCGAAATGCCAATCGTGCAGAATCGTATAACAGTCGAGCCGTGGCGATGTCGCCTAGATCATTAGACGTTGGTGATGGGAAGTTGGCATCTTCTGGTTGATCGCTGGTAATGGCCAAAGGCAAGTAAATGCCCGTCATTTCATCATCACTGCCGCCGAGGGGCTTGACGATCAGTAAGTCTTTGTCATCGGAAGGTAAAACGATCCAGTCGCGACCGCGTAGCGATACCAGTTTGCCGGGTTGATACTGCGATTGAAGTGCTGCGTTCATTTTACCTTCTTATAAATATCCGGTCTGGCCGCAATGATTTCCACCAGATTATCCTTGTAATAATAGACCCATACCTCATCGCCCATTGCCATAATTGCTTGGCGTTTGGCTTCATCATCGGCTTTGATGGCTGGATCGTCATGCGGTGTGCCGTCGCAGAACACCCATATGCGGGGATGATAATAAAAATCCGGTTGAACATAGAGGCCATCGACGCGCTTTTGGGCTGCATCGGGCAATCTCAGGCCATTGTTATAAAGGTATTCAATAAATTTCAATTCGGTCGATGAAGTCGGATCAATGTTTTTGATCAGGCTTTGGTATTGATCGTCGTAGTTATTGAAATCCGTATTGGTCTGGATTTCAATGGTACAAATGCGAAGTTTCTGCAAAGCATCTGCAATCAAATGGCGATCGATGATCTTATGATCACGTTGGTTGTAATAACTCAGCAAATCGTCATAACTGGCAGGGCCTTTGTAAGACTCATCATCAAACCGGCAAACCTCGATGGCTTGGTTTATTATTTGGTGGAAAACTTCGATGTTTTCCACGAACTGAGAAAGAATGCCCAGACTGCCTTCAGCGGCTTCGTAGATCAATATGTTGGGTGAATCTGTTTCGCCTACGGTAATTACGCCAACCTCATTGGATTCAATTTGGAATACATTTTCGATTGCTCGTTTAAGTGCATGCTGTAAAGTGATTACGCCTTCTGATTTCAGGCCTAGCGGTTCCGTGGGTTCGATGTAAAGTGCATCGGCAAGATTCGATGTCCATAACTTTACCCGCCTGAATTCTTCTCTTTGGTTGGTATCTTGGTCGGGCATCGAACTCGCCCAATCTCCCGACACCATACCGACCGGAAAGCCTTCTGATTGTTGAGCACGCCACTGATGATTGACATGAACTAATCGGGCTGCCGGAATAAAGCGCAGGTTTAACAAGCCTTGTTCGCTGGTTTTAACTACAGCTTTTCGCACCCTATCGATGTTGCCGCCATCTACCGAAAAATAAGTCTGGACACGGAAGCCCATGGATACGCGCTCTTCTTCTTCGCAAGAGATGCGATCCCGCTCTTCAGCACGAGATTCAGACATTTCGAGCAGGTAACTTAGGTGCTCACAGTTGGCGTTATCGCCTAAGTTTTCACCAGTGAATGGGCAAATCTCCAGGTCTTTTTGTTCGCCAGCTAAGAAGTAACCCGATTTTTTGCTGACTTTGGCTTCCGAGACTGCCGAATCGGCATCTTGAACAATCAATTGTGATACGCGATATTTGCGGCCATTGTGATAAATCACATTCAGCGGGCCGAACTCGCGAAGAGCGATGGCTCGTGGTCTAGATATAAACTCACCCGATGAATTATTCGTTGGTAAAAATATCCGTATAGGTAGACGGGTAAAATTGTAGCCTGGCAAGAAACCTTCCGATGCCAAGTATCGATAGGGATAAAACTCTGACAATTCGCTTGATCTGCCACCCAATTCATTACGCAGTAAATCCAATTGGCGAGTGGCTTGATCCTGATTGCGCTTATGTTTCCGGTACTCATCACTACCAAGACCCAATGTGCCGCTTTCAATGTGTTGGGTGGCCCTGGTCAAAATGGTTCGTGCAGAACGATATAGGCGACGCCAACGATTTAGCGATTGGTCAAGGTTATCGGATAACTTATTTAGATTCTGTTCTACCCACTGATCGGTATACCAATTCGACGATTTTGCAGCTAATTCGTTGGAAAAATCATAAGTCACGCGAGTGAACGTGGCTTTGATATCATGGAATAAATCACCAGGAATAGTTAAGCCGTTGACCACGGTAGGAGACAACAGCATTTGGTCGTTATCATCTTCGATAAATCGCATGATTGAAGGTTTGGCACCGCCCATTTCTTCGAGTCCAGGTAGACCTATTTCTGAAATGGCTAGGGCATTTAGATGCGTGACCAGCAATTCTTTATTGCATAAATCCAGGCGAGGCGCTTGAACTGCACCTGCTACCAGATCGCTTTGATGTTGAAAATAATGCCGATCATGCGGCGAATAAGTGGAGCAATAAGTAAAAATGAGAGCGCTTTGTCCACTCCGGCCCGCACGTCCAGATCGTTGAGCATAATTAGCAGGGTTTGGTGGTGCATTTCGCATATGGACGACGCTCAAACCGCCGATGTCGATGCCTAGTTCCATGGTCGGTGAGCAAAATAAGGCGCTTATTTGACCTTGTCTGAACAATTCCTCGCGCTCTATACGAGTATCTGTGCCGAGCTGGCCTGTGTGATCTTCGCCCCGCAATCTTTTTATTTGGGCAACATTTTCTTGATACATGTTGCGGAAGAACTCATTGGGTTTAGCAAACTGATCCTTATATGAGCGCCGCTTTACAGCATCAACCTTAACTGTTTTGCCATCGCCGAGCTGCCAAATAATTTTTTCTATTTTCAGACGATAGATTTTGACATCTTCGTTTTCATCATTTCGAGCTAGTTGCGAACGCAAATAATCAGCTTCTTCTAATTTATTGAACAGGCTAACGATAAAGTGATGATAGCTATCATTTTTAAACTTGATGTCTGGGCAACGCTGTTTTGCATAAAGTTTGATAAATTTTCCGAGTGAGCTGGCAGGCCCAGCACTTTTTGCCGATAGACGTGCCGATTTATTTAATGTATCAACGCGTATGTGAAAGGGCTCTCTAAGTTCTTCATTTCTGTCCAGTGTCCATGGCGCTTTAAGCATTTCGCGGAAATGCTTTTCATGTTCTTTGAGCTTGCTTTGCGTCAAATAATTTTCACTGTGAATCGCGAATTCAAGCCGAAAAAAATCCAAGATCAAGGTCAAGAATTCTTTGCGTTCAGCTGCATTTAATTCGTTGGCCAAAGGAACATCAGTCCATGCGCTGTCAGCGGCGGCTACTTCGTCCATATCCAAGTAGTCTATGGTCAAGAGCGCGCACTGTTCGAGATTTGGCAAAACAATACGCCAGCTCCGGCGCAAATCAGCAATGGCTCTATGTGAAAGGTATGTTTTTAAACATTCCTCATATTGGCGTTTTACATTGAGAAACGAAGGTTCCTCTTGTCGATTGGCATACTCTGTAAAAGGAAGCCCTAGTGCATTAAAAATACCTTCACCCAGGGTCGCGTACGTTATTTGATTTTCCTGAGCATCAGTTAGCGCTTTATAAATACTGGATCGCAGTCGGACAACCTGAACAAAATCATTAAAGTGTCCCGCTTGCAGCGCAGCATCTTGGCGGTTATCGGTAAAACTGAGTAGCTTTTGATCGTAATCCTTGTACCCAGCCTCTTTTAGTTGATTGAGAATTGAAAATGCGGTAATCGTCGTTGACGTACTGCGCCCCTCGCTGCCCAATTTAGTCAGCTTGGTTCCCTCGTTGGTTTTAGTGTCGTAGAACACACCTGCAGTCGGATCAAACAACAATGGAGCTTTCATAAACCAACCCCACCATTTTAGGGGTTCGGTTTCAGAACATTTACCAAATTCGTCAAAATAAAGTTTAGTGGGGAAAAAAGGTTTTTTCTTCGAGTCGGGGCCTCGCTTTGATTTGAGTAGCCATGAGTCGGGGAGATACTCAAGGTCTTCTACAGAGTTCCATATATTGTCGCCAATGATTAAATAACCATCGCTAGTCTCAGAATCTTCATCTTCAGTTCTGTCACGGAATTCGCGAGGCTCCAGCTTATTGCCATTGCGGGTAACGCATATAAATGCATGTCCGCTGACACGGCTAAATACATTGGGAAAAATTGGTTTTTTTTCGGCTTCATCCTGTTTATAAACACCTGGTTCCAAGGTGATATGGCGATTATCATCTTGATCTAACGTAGTATAAACCGAGCCTGTTTGGGATATAAATTGATGCAGCTTGAATGGGAGATAGGTATACCGCTGCCCAGCGTCTTGGAGACGCTGGTTAACGAAGCTGATCCACTGTAAAAGCGCAATTAAAAAGTTCCTGCAGGTGTCAGCATCAAGACCGGAGTCAGCCGATAGTGTATCAACGATTCGACTAAGGGGTAGTGGCTTGCCTCTGCGTAATTCAATATCGCTACTGTCCAGGGCGATTCGGTTTTCTAACCAGATTGCAGCGGGATGATCTTTCAACTTTTCTACAGGGTCTTCTAACTTAACTCCTGCCTGAATGCTTTGTGAAAGTTGTTCCTGAGTTGGAATAAAGCCTTTCTCGCTGAGCGATCTAGTCAACATCTCATTGACAACCTGTTCAGGTAAAAACTTTCGTCCAAATAGCGTGGTAGCAACCTTTGCAACCTGTTCTCTTTGTGTTGCGGCATCACCTGCAGAAACCATGGTGGCCGATGTACCAATACTGATCACATTTTGAATGCATTTTGATCGAATGCGCCTAATAAGCAGGGCTACATCCGCGCCTTGCCTGCCGCGATAAGTATGTAGTTCGTCAAAGACTAGGAAACGCAGGTTTTCGTAGATCGCATCACGAATTGGACGTTCTCGCATCCGTGTTAGCAGCAATTCCAGCATCATGTAGTTAGTCAGGAGAATTTGAGGTGGTTTCTCCCTCATTTGTTGGCGTTTTTCTTCTTTCTCTTGACCAGTATATTGGCCGAAAGTTATGGGGAAGTCTTTGCCGGTAGCTTTTTCGTAATTGTTCTTATAGCGATCAAACTCTTCATATTGAGAATTGATCAGGGCATTCATTGGATAAACCACGATTGCCGCGATCCCGGGTTTACCCGGATTGGACAGCAAGTAGTGAAAGATCGATCCCATATAAGTCAGCGACTTACCTGATCCAGTTCCAGATGTGACAACGAAGTCTTTTTGATTTGTTCCTAATTGAATGGCTTGGACTTGATGATGATACAGGCTGTAGCCCTTAAAGATGTCGGCTAATTCAGTGTGAATTTCACCGCTTGCGGCTAAATCATTAACGGTGCCCTTGGACTTAAAAGCCGGATTGAATTGAAGTAAGGGCTCTGGCCAAAGCTTTCCTTCTTTTAGATTATCTTCGACATGTTGTTTGATGATTGGGTCGGATATATTTAGGAAACTCGTGATGTAGTTTTCATAATCTTCAACGATTCTGGCATGTGTTTGAAAAATATTCATTCAATTATCTCTTTATGAGATTGTTAGTGTTTAGAATGAGAAATTTTAAGTTTAATTCGGATTAAAAATAAATTTTTGTGCCATTTTTTCTAATTTTACCTCAATAACGGCCTTTCTCTTGTGATGATCATGCATTGTTACAATTTTTACATAACTCCCTGTTAAATCAATTTTTGATCATAATTTTTTGGATGGATCAAGCAATCAAACGCCAAACGCCAAATGCCGCTGTTTTTTAAATCATACCCTTATAATCCACTAGGTTACGATTTATGCCAGGCTTCATCCTGCCTTACATGACAGATACGACTTAACTAAACGAACATGGTTATTCACGCTACCTTGTTACACATAGTAACAATTCATAAACTGAATTTAATGCAATGTAATCAAGGTGATTGACGCATAGTAGCGAAAGTAACAACAGTAACAATGATTTTGCAAAAATTAATAATTCAATTTTATAAATTAAATTTAGGATTCTTATAGAAAAAATTTGCCTAAGAATTAATAGTTTATTTGTTACTTTTGTTACCTCTGCTACTCCTTTTAAAATCAATCACTTAAGATCGAAAGCCAGCACATGGAATATGTTGCTGCTGTTACTATAAATGAGCAGATTGCTCATGTCGTTTAAAAAACTTTAGCTAGCATCGAACCTAAAAATTCAGTGAAATTTACAAATCCATAGCCAATTCATGCAATGAATCTTCTTCTTTCATCATGAATAGTGCCTCATAATTTTCTCAAAAAAAAATAAAAAGTTTTTATTAAGTTTTTAAAATTTTATAGAGTTTTCGTGGTATGCGGCTCTGTTATGTTTTTTTGTGCAAGACAGCATAGCAAAAATTTTTTCATTTTTTATTATCGTTTTGCATCTCGCCGCATAAAATAGAAGTGTGGGTTGATTAGCGAGGCGCTATAAAGCTTCACAAAGTTTTTTAGAAATTTTTCGGTTTTTATTTTATTAGGATTTTGACTATGAAAGCAACGGATAAAATTATTGTAAGACCGACGAAACGACTACTGGTACTAACTTTGGCATTCCATTTAATAAAGCGAACCAACCATATCCAAATAAGTCAGATAAAGCCGCAGATCAAATTCCAGTTGGTGATAGTCGGGTTCCATATACAAGCATAAGTTATAAAATGCCTTGTTATGCTCTTTTTCTTTCAAGTGCGCCAGCTCATGTATCACTATCATTCTTAAAAATTTCAGCGGAGCGGTTTTCAATACCGCACCGATGCGTATCTCATTTTTTGACTTTAGCTTACCGCCTTGCACCCTGGATACAAATGAATGCAGGCCTAGCGCCTGATGCAATAAATCAATTTTATCATCGTAAACGATTTTACTCAGCGGGCCGGATTGCCGAAGATACTGATTTTTCAGCGCCATGACATACGTATAAAGCGCTTTATCAGTTTTGACGTCATGGACGGTATTGGCTGGATATTTATTCTGCAGCAGTTTAGCCAGTTTATTGTCATCAATCAGCTGTTGTACCTGCGCGGTTATCGTTGGCGTATAGCCTGCCAGATATTTTAATGTCTGCATAGTATGAGGTTTAAAAAATTGCGATAAACAGGCTAATCCCAAGGCGGCTGGTCGCCGCTATAGCCGACAAAGTCTTTGATCGTGGGCCGGGTGAATATGCCGGTGCGGTGATCAGGTGTGGTTTGCGCGCTTGGCGTATTCTGCACAGACGATGCTTGCGCCGTCATTTGGCTGTACCATTTGCCAAACTGGCTAATGTCCACGCCGGCAGGGGCATACCATTTTTTGATACTGGCATCCCATTTTGCGCCTAATGCTTTTGCTTGATCTTTCTCGGCATAGGGAACATTGAGATAGGTTTTGGAACTTGGCATTTTGATAGAGGGTGGTTAGGCTAGCATTCAGCTTCGTTGGTGCAAGATGCGGGTAACTGTGCAAATCTTAGCTGGGTATTTGCAGTCGACAGGCCGAAGCGGCAGGTGACATCTTGTCATGTTAACAAGATTGCTTAATTGTCATCAAGTTTAGCAAGCAAACATTGCCAGCAAACCAGCAAAACTGTATCCTGCTACGCCATGCAAATTCATCTTATTTCTGTTGGAAACCGAATGCCGGACTGGGTAGTGCAGGGCTATAATGAGTATGCCAAACGTTTGCCGCGGGAATGCGAGCTGGTGTTAAAGGAAATCGCGCCCGACAAGCGCCGTGGCGGCGATATTGCCCGTATCACCAAAGATGAGGGTGAGCGGATGATAGCGGCCTTGCCCAGTCGAGCCCATGTGGTGACCTTGGATATTCCCGGCAAACCCTGGACAACGCAAAATTTGTCGCAAGCTTTGCAGCGTTGGATGGGTAATGGACAACCCGTCGCCTTTATGGTGGGCGGCCCGGAAGGGCTTTCGCAACAGGTGAAGGATTTGGCGCAAGAATCGTGGAGTTTGTCGCCATTGACTTTTCCGCATCCTTTGGTCAGGGTGATAGTTGCTGAACAAATTTATCGGGCATGGAGTCTTTTGAATAACCATCCTTACCATCGCTGACTCAGCAGTGCCAAGCCGGATCGGGTTTCCGGTCGAGTGACGGCGGTTAAAAAGGATTTGAGACGATATGGATTTTCTCGCAGTTTTAATGTTGATTGACCGGTTACTTTTATAATGACTCCACAACTCATACTCGCCTCCGCTTCACCGCGTCGTAGCCAGCTGCTCAAGCAGATTGGGATACAGCATCTCATTAAAGCTGTTGATATTGATGAAACGCCGTTGCCCAGTGAAACACCATTGGCTTATGTGGAAAGGGTGGCAGCGGAAAAGTCGGCACGCTGCATCGAGCTGTGGAACAATGACTTGCCGGTGTTGTCTGCTGATACCAGTGTGGTTTGCGATAACCACATTTTAGGCAAACCTGAAAATTTGCAGCAGGCCATCGATATGTTGAGTACACTTTCCGGCCGTACCCATCAGGTTTACAGTGCCGTATCTTTGCGTGGCAGCCGACATTGGCAGGCTGTCAGTGTCAGCGAGGTTACTTTCAGACCCTTGACTGAGCCGGAAATCATTGCCTACTGGCAAACCGGTGAGCCCGCCGACAAGGCGGGCGCTTATGCCATACAAGGCTTGGGCAGCGTATTTATTGAATCAATTACAGGTAGTTTTTCAGGGGTAATGGGCTTGCCGTTGTTTGAAACCGCACAATTATTAGCCCAACAAGGAATTAAAGTCATTTCATGAGTGAAGAAATTTTAATCAATGTAACCCCGCCGGAAACCCGCGTTGCGGTAATCGAAAATGGCGTCTTGCAGGAATTGATTATAGAGCGGGTGCGGCAGAAAGGTTTGGTCGGTAATATCTACAAGGGCGAGGTATGCAGAGTGTTGCCTGGTATGCAGGCGGCTTTTGTCGATATCGGCCTGGATAAGGCGGCGTTTTTACACTTATCCGATTTCAACAGCCAAGAGCTGGCTAATGCCAATGGTTCAGATAATATTGAGCATTATTTAAAAGAAAACCAAAAAATAGTGGTTCAGGTGACTAAAGACCCTCTTGGTAATAAGGGTGCGCGGTTAACCACCGATATTTCCATTCCTTCCCGTTATCAGGTTTATATGCCTTATGCGAGCAACTCCGGGGTTTCTCAGCGCATCGAATGCGATGTGGAGCGAATGCGGCTACGAGCTTGTATTGAAGGTTATCTGCAAAAGCATTCTGTATCCGGTGGTTTTATTGCGCGCACTGCGGCGGAATGTGTAGAAGAGGGCATTCTTTACTCTGATATGACCTTTTTGCATAAACTATGGGAGTCCGTATTGGATAAAAGCCAAAAGGCTAAGTCCAAAAGCTTGATTCACGAAGATTTACCACTCAGTATTAGAACGTTGCGCGATTTATACAAAGAGGGTATAGAAAAAGTCAGAATCGATTCCAGAGAAACGTTTTTACGGCTGGTGGAGTTTGCTGAAACTTTTGTGCCGGAGATGGTTTCGATTATCGAACACTATTCTGGGGAAAGACCGGTATTTGATATCTACAATGTTGAAGATGAAATCAGCAAGGCGCTGGATAGAAAGGTCAAGCTTAAATCTGGTGGGCATTTGGTGTTTGATCAAACCGAGTCAATGACTACCGTGGACGTCAATACCGGCGGTTATGTCGGTGGTCGCAACCTGGAAGAAACGATATTTAAAACCAATCTGGAGGCAGCGCAGACTATTTCCCGGCAGCTGAGGCTGCGTAATCTCGGTGGCATCATTATCATCGATTTTATTGATATGCAGAGCGAAGATCATAAAAGACAGGTGCTTTCCGCTTTGCAACGCAATTTGGATAAGGATCACGCCAAAACCAAAATTACCGAAGTTTCGGCGCTGGGTTTGGTGGAGATGACCCGTAAACGTACTCGGGAAAGCCTGGAGCATATCCTTTGTGAACCGTGTTCCACCTGTGGTGGACGTGGGGTGTTGAAAACACCCGAATCGATTTGCTTGGAAATTTTTCGCGAGATTATTCGGGTTGTCAGACAATACAGCGTACAGCAAATCATGGTGTTGGCTTCCGAACAGGTGGTGGAAATGTTGTTGGACGAGGAGGCCGATATGCTGGCTGAATTGGAAGTGTTTCTCGGAGTAGGCATCAAAATTCGTGCTGAAGCCGAGTATAATCAGGAACATTACGACGTGGTGTTATTGTAGGGCGCCCTTGCTAATCTATCACTTAACGCGAACTTCGCGTCATTTTCTGTTATGGGCCTTGATTGCGACGGCGTTAGCCTTTACCGTAGTACGGATTGTTTTAGCTGATTTACCCTACTTTAAAGCGGAACTGGAACAAAAAATCCGCGAAAACACCCATATTCCTATCCATATCGGCAAGTTAAACGCCCGGATGCGTTTTTTTACGCCCGGTATCGTTTTGCAGGATATAACCATCGACAAAATGGGGGCTGATGTGGCGGAGCCCTCGATACAGTTAAAAGAAATACGCATTGGTATTGATTTGTTTCATTTGCTTTATACGGGCGACCCCGTGTCATCCAGTAAAGTTACCTTGGTCGGTGCCAAGTTGGCGGTGATTCGCGGCTTGGATGGGGAGATCAGCATTAAAGGTCTTGATCGCGGCGGAAAACCGTTGTGGTTGCTGCGGGGCAATCAATACGAAATTTTGCGTAGCCAAGTGAGTTGGCAAGATCTGAAATACAACGGCAAGCAGGTACAATTTCAGAACTTTGATATGGTATTGAAGAATCGGGGGCAAAACCACGAAATTCATTTACTCACAACCTTGCCGAAAGAATATGGCGACTCCTTGCGCATTTCTGCTTTAATCAAAGGGAATATTTTTGAAGCCAATCATATTGATGGCCAAATATACATTGAAGGCGCCAATCTGCAGGCAGCCGCATTGGCAAATGGTGACCTGCCGCTCAGTTATAAAATTGAATCTGGTTCCGGCGACGTTAAGCTTTGGAGTCAATGGCGGGATACCATCCCTTACCGGATTGCCGGTTATGTTCAGGCTCAGCAGTTTAAGGTTTCTAATTCCGCAGGCGACAGACTGGATATGGATACCCTTGAAGGCAACATCAGTTGGTTGGCGCTGCAAGGTAGCTGGCGATTGGCTGGCTATGATATTGATATCGTCGCCAACCGGCAACACTGGTCTGAAGGCGAGTTTTATTTAAAACAGGATGAGCAAGGCAATTGGTCAGGTTTGCTTAAACGCTTGGATATTCAAGCATTAATGCATATTGCACCGTTGTTTTTACCCGAAAAACACCAGTTACACGATTGGTTGCAGCTTAACCCTGCCGGGCAACTGACTGATTTTGCCGTATTTGCTCAGTCCGATCTGCAACATTATGCCTTACAAGGTAACTTTAGCTATTTAGGCAATCAAGCGCTAGCTGCAATACCGCAATTACAAGGCATAACCGGCTCTATCAGCGGTAGTGACAGCGAGGGTAAAATCATCTTTGCCAGTAGCGATGTGCAGTTGGATGCCGCTGCTTTCTTTAGAAATGCGTTGACGCTAAAACAGATAGGTGGCGTGATAAATTGGCAGCAGCAAGCTGAAAACTGGCAATTTAATAGCCATGATTTTGTGATCGACAGTCCTGATTTTCAGACCGCTACCGATTTTCAGCTGATTATCCCCAAAGATAAAACCTCGCCTTATCTGGATTTACGTACTCGCTTCGGTAATATTAGCGACGTCAGTCGGTTACCTTACTATTATCCGGTCAAAGTGATGGATAAAGATGCCTTAAAATGGTTGGATCAGGCGTTTATCGGTGGCAGCATCAAGCATGGCGAGATGGTAATACGCGGTGCTCTCGATCAATTCCCTTATGATAATGGGCAAGGGGTGTTCGAAACAATTTTTTCGGTTGAAAACGGTGAGTTGCAATTTCATCCGGAGTGGCCGCATGTGCAGGATATACAGGCGGATGTGCAATATCTCGGTAAGGACTTACGCGTCTTCATTGGTAGCGGCCACAGCGAAAACATTGATGTTAAACAGTTGCTCCTCAGTATTTATGCCTTACCGACGAGTAATCATGCCTTCATTAACGGTCAGCTGAAAGGTAGTTTACAGAACGCGTTACTGTATTTGCAGAAAACACCTTTACATCCCCAGGTTGATCCTTTGATAAAATTGGTTAAATTGGAGAGTGATACCCTGGTCGATCTTGATCTTTCTATTCCTTATCATGAGCATATGCCTTTCGGGATTAATGTCGCCGCCCATCTCAATAATGCCAAGCTGATATTTACCCCTATAAATCTGGAATTTAGTGAGATTAACGGCGTCCTGCATTTTAGCGAAAATCAGATCAGCAGCGAACAGCTGAGTGGGGTCAGCTTGGGTTATCCTATTCAAGGTACAGTGAATACCGATAATTCCGCCATTCGTGTGCATGTAGATGGCTCTACTAGCGCAGACGAATTACAAAGGCAATTCGCCTTTTTACATAATGATATGACTAGCGGGGTATTTAGATATCAGGCCGAGCTGACTATACCTCACATCCCTAATCAGGCTCAAATTTTAAATATCAGTAGTAGCTTACAAGGTCTTGCCATCAAAAGTGAGGACTTTTTGGCAAAAACTGCTGAAGAACAACGTCCAATCAGACTTGATTTTCAATTTGATAATAAACCGTTGTTACCTGCGCAGTTGCATTACGGCAACGATTTAAATGCGGCATTGTTGATAGATACTACCCTGAATAGATTGCATTCCGCTCATATGGTGGCAGGGCAGCACGAAGCGGAAACTTTGCAAGCGGCCGGTTTGACCGTGGAAATCAGGCAACCGGAATTTAAGTTGTCGCAAGCTGTGGGTGCTTTAAGCAGTGATGATGGCCGCTGGCCGCCGTTACGAGAGCTTTTGTTGGAAACGGAGCATTTAATTTGGCAAGGTAAAAATCTGGGTGCAGTCCGTTGCGATTTTCAGCATAGCGATCATGCTTGGCAAGGCGCAATAGACAGTTTGATGGCAAAAGGCCGGGTGAGCGTGCCGGATCAACGCGCCGGCAATGAACCGATTAAACTGGATATGGATTATCTAAATGTGTCGGCAATGAGTTCGCTGAATTTTGATGCAGCTGAAGAAACCATAGATACTTTGCCGTTGATAGAGATTGAGAGCCGGCAATTACTATGGCGTACGGTTAATCTGGGAAAATTGAAACTACAAACCGAACGCCGGATCAATGGTATCCATTTCAAGCAAATTACTCTAAAAGATGCGAATAAAAACATTTCATTCAATGCCGATTGGATAAAATTGCCTCATGGTTCGTCAACGCTGATTAGCGGTGGATTAAACATGGATGGCTTTGGCCCGTTTTTGGCTGAATTAGGTTTTAGCGACGATTTTAAGGAAACTCATGCGGATATAAATTTTACCGGTGGTTGGAGCGATACCCCGCAGCAGTTTTCGTTAGCGCAGCTGCACGGACAATTGCAAGTCAATCTTAGTGATGGCCGGATTTCCAGCATAGAGCCTGGCTTTGGCCGTTTATTAGGCCTGATTTCCATGGAGCAGTGGGCCAAGCGTCTAAGTCTGGATTTTAGCGACATTTATCGGCAAGGGCTGGCATTCGATAAAATCACCGGCGATTTTAAAATCAGTAATGGCGTGGCTTATACCGACGATCTATTAATTGACGCCATTGCCGCCAAAATGAAAGTTTCAGGAACAGCCAATTTAATCGAGAAGACTCTGGATCATCAGGTAAGGGTAATTCCTAAGAGTTCCGATGCATTGCCTATTGCTGGTACAATCGTCGGCGGCGTGGCGGCATTTATTACCGATGCCGTTACGGATGATTATAACGAAGGTTATTTTTTCGGTTCAGAGTACAAAGTTGCCGGCCATTGGGGTGATATTGAAGTGACCCCGCTAAATGAACGTAATGGCCTGGTTAATAAGACTTGGCGAGGTCTTACCGATTTCGGCTGGCTGAAAAATTGATCCATTTACACCGAATAGTTACAAATACCCTAGTAAATCAAGAGAGTAAATATGACGATATGCGCCGCCATTCAAATGGCTTCCGGTCCTCAAGTGAGCGCCAACCTTCTAGAAGCAGAAAAACTAATTGCCGAAGCTGCCAAAGCAAACGCAAAGCTGGTGGCGCTGCCGGAAAACTTTGCGATTATGGGTATGCATGAATTGGATAAGGTTAAAGTTCGGGAGGCGGAAGGCAGTGGTCCTATTCAGGACTTTTTGGCTACGGTTGCAAAAAAATATGGGGTATGGGTGATAGGTGGCACTATTCCTTTGGTGGCGGACGATGCCAATAAAGTCCGTGCCGCCTGTTTGGTTTACGATGATCAAGGGCTGCGGGTTGCTCGTTATGACAAAGTGCATTTGTTTGATGTCAGTGTGCCTGATAGCGGTGAAGAATACCGGGAATCGGATTCAGTGGAACCGGGCAGTGATTTTTGCGTGATTGATACGCCGTTTGGCCGATTGGGCATTGCAGTTTGCTACGATTTACGCTTCCCGGAGTTTTTTCGCACCATGAGCCGACGTAATTTAGATATTATTGTTATCCCATCTGCATTTACCGCGAAAACCGGCGCGGCGCACTGGGAGGTTTTGTTAAGAGCCAGAGCGATAGAAAACCTTTGTTATATCATTGCTCCAAATCAGGGGGGATTTCACAAAAATGGTCGGCAAACGTTTGGCCACAGTATGATAGTTGATCCTTGGGGTGTAGTGCTGGATTGTTATAAAACCGGTTCCGGCTTTGTTTATGCTAACATCGACAAAAACCGCTTGGAAAAAACCCGTGCATCTTTTCCTGTGCTGGAACATCGGCGTTATTTTTGCGAGTAATTCTTATGCTTAGATCGCTATTGATTAGTTTGTCTTGTCTTTTTCTGGCTGCTTGTGCGGATTCGCCGGAAAAATACCGTGACATCAAACATCTGGAAATGCCGCCCACTTTAGCCATAGAGCATAATCCAAATGCGCCGGTGGAGGTGGATAACCCATTAAAGACCTCCGCTAAAAATACTGAAAGCGATCTGGGCAGGTTGATTCAAATTGTGGGCGGTGACGATAAACCTACATTACAAATAAAAGCGCGCTTTGATAGAGCCTGGGAGCTGGTTGATACCGCTTTGACTAAGGCTGAGGTTGAAGTGATTGATAAAAATCGTAACACTGGCGTGTTTATTGTCAGTTATCTTGCTAAAGATAGTGCAAACGGGTCTCGAAATAATTCAGTCTTCTCGTTTATTACCAATAGATTTAAAGATACCGACTATAACGTCACTATTGATAAAGACCAAAGAACCACCACTGTTCGGGTTGATAAGGTGGGTGCCGATAGCCAAGCGGCCGCAGATAATAAAGACGATGATTCAGCCAGTTTGGTAAAACTGCTGCACAAGACTATTATTGCGGATTTGGAGAAGTGATTTTTAATGTTATAGGAAGTACCGAACAGTGTGAAGTGCATCTTTTGCGTATGCAGATTATCTATTAACGCTGAATAGTTACCCTGTTTTTTTGTAGATACTAATTTATTTTCAGGTGATGGCGTTGCCTTTTCCTATTGTGTCCACCCAATCCTAAAGAGAATTTTATGGCTATTTATCAACATATTTTATTGGCAGTCGATTTTTCCGATCATAGCAATCATGTCGCGATAGTGGCCAAACAATTGGCTGAACAGAATCAGGCGTTATTGAGCGTGGTGCATGTAGTGGATAATCTGCCATTAACAGACGCAGCTTACGGCCCTATCCCATTTGATGTCGAGTTTACTCAAGAATTGCTGGACAGCACTAAAATCGAGTTGAAAAAATTCGCCGCTGAATTGAATATTCCAGAAGAAAAACAATGGCTGGAAATGGGTAGCCCCAAACTGGAAATCGTGCGCATCGCCGATGAAAATAAGGTGGATTTGATTGTGATCGGTTCGCATGGCCGACACGGTTTTGCGTTGTTATTGGGGTCCACCGCCAACAGCGTTTTGCACCATGCCAATTGTGATGTGTTGGCGGTGCGATTAAAGAATGACTAAACCGCTCTACATGCGGCCCTAGACAACGTTAAACGGTGGTGGTTTCGTTGCCTGTCAATAAAACGAAACATAGTAACTATTCAGATTCCGCGATTGATGCGCTTACCTAGCGTCGGCACATCCTATGCAGTTTATCTATTTACGCTAAATAGTTACTAAACATATTACACAAGCAAAATAATAATAACGGGATAAAAACATGCTTGGACATATAGAAAGTTACGATGAAAAAACCCAGACTGGGATCGTTAAATTTGAAGAGGAATTGTACCAATTCAACATTGCCCAATGGACTTCTGATGGCAGCCCTAAGGTCGGGGATGATGTGGATTTCGATCATGAGAATGGCAACGTTACCGATATTAGCCTGGTGGGCGCTTATCTGGTAGAAGCCAAGCCGGTTAAAAGCCGGATTGTCGCGGCTTTACTGGGGATTGTTTTTGGCGCCATTGGCTTACATCGGATCTATCTAGGCTTTTACGGCATTGCCGCTGCACAGATAGTGGTCACCTTTTTAACCGGCGGCTTTGGCGTGGTTTGGGGGTTTGTGGAAGGTGTGTTGATTTTTCTTGGCCATATTTATAAAGACTCCAAGGGCAGGTATTTAAAATAAACCGCCATTTACCCATTGCAGACATATAAAAATAATATAGAGAACAGCCGCGATGCGTTCTTGAGTTGGGTTTCTGCTGTAGCGGATATGGGCGATGTCATCCCGATGCCAAAATTTAGAACACTGGCTGTTGACGTTGCAGAGTCGTCGGGCAAATTTGTGCAACGGCTGCCTAAGTCCGTTCATGCCAAGCTGGCTGCGCGCGGCAAGCAAGAACAGTTTAGTGCTTCCTTGATTGCCGAGGGTTTGGGGCGATTGGACGCATTAAGGTAAATAGCAGGTGTTTTACGATACCGGCGCGACTTGGCCCAGCCAGTTTTCGGTAAAGTTTACTAATCGACCCATTGTTGTCGTTCCCTGTTTTTCCAATGGTGGTCAAGTTTTTGGTTTTTGCATTCCCGGACAGCTTGATTAACGTCTATGCAGCAAAGTACCCACTCCCTGATCGGTAAACAATTCCAGCAATACGGCATGATCAACCCGGCCATCAATAATATGTACGCTGGTGACGCCGCCTTTTAAGGCGTCGGTGGCGCAACGGGTTTTAGGGATCATGCCGCCGGTGATGGTGCCGTCGGCAATCAGTTCGTCAATATCGTTTAGGCTTAAGCCGGTTAATAACTGGCCTTGTTTGTCCAGAATGCCGGGGATATTGGTTAACAGCATCAATTTTTCGGCTTTTAACACTTCCGCGACTTTGCCGGCGACCAGATCGGCGTTGATGTTATACGAGCGACCATCCTTACCGACGCCGATAGGCGCAATGACCGGGATAAAATTGCTGTTGCCCAGCATTTCCACCACGGCCGGGTCTATGCTGCTGACTTCACCGACATGGCCCAGATCGATAATTTCCGGGGCGTCATCAATGGTGGCACCGGCTTTGGTGATATTTATTTTTCTGGCATGAATAAAATTGCCGTCTTTGCCGGTTAAGCCCACCGCTTTGCCGCCATGTAAATTGATCAGGTTAACAATTTCTTTGTTAACCAAGCCACCCAGCACCATTTCCACCACATCCATGGTTTCGCTGTCGGTGACTCTCATGCCGTCTATAAATTCGGAGGTTTTACCCAGTTTAGTCAGCAGGTTGCCGATTTGCGGGCCACCGCCATGCACCACGATAGGGTTAATGCCGACCAGTTTCATTAACACGATGTCGCGGGCGAAGCTGTGTTTTAAAGCCTCATCCACCATGGCGTTGCCGCCAAATTTGATGACCACGGTCTTACCCTTAAATTTTTGGATATAAGGCAGTGCTTCGATTAAAACATGGGCAATCTGGTGGGCGGTTTTTTCTTTTATCATCGCAATCAATTAACAAGGTGTGGAGTAAGTTTTGTAACTATTCAGCGTGATTTTGTAGTCTGCAAACTCGGTGTTATAGGATGTGCAGAACATAGCGTGAAGCGCATCTTTCGTGATTGATGCGCCTCCTATTGTCGGCACATCCTATGCAGGTTATCTATTTAAACTGAGTAGTTACGTTTTTTATTAATGCTTTCCAGAATGGCCCCAACCGCCTAAGCCTCTAGCTGATTCGTCGCTAAATTCAGAGACGATTTCCAGGATGGGCTGGATGACGGGTACAAACATCATTTGGCAAATCCGTTCGCCGGGCTGCACCGTGTAAGTTTCACGACCGTGATTCCAGACCGCAATGCCAATTTCATTCTGATAATCCGAGTCTATGATGCCGACAAAGTTTTTTAGGCCGATGGAATGTTTGAAGGACAGGCCGCTTCTGGGGGCTATCACTGCCATGATGCCGGGGTCGGCAATGTAAATCGCCAAGCCGGTGGCTATCATCACGGTTTCATCGGGGCCGATGCTGACAGGTTCTGCAATGCAGGCTCTTAAATCCAGCCCGGCAGAGCCGTCGGTGGCGTAGCTGGGTAGCGGGATTTCAGTGCCGATTTTTGGGTTTAGGATTTTGGTTTGAATTTTCAGTTTCATAATGGCCTCTAAGCGTATTTTAACCTAGAATCGGTAGTTGAACACGTTCGCCAGTGCTGTTTTTTCGGCTGGTTGGTAAGGTGCTTTTATTGATAGCGGGAAAGTTAAGCAACAGTGTAAAATCGCGCCATGATAGCCTTTGGCTAACTTTAACAGGAATAATACATGAAAAAATTACTAAATTTTACCTTGCTGCTGTTGGCGGCAAGCGCTAGTCATGCCGAAACGGTGGGCTGTGTGACCACAGGCTGGAAATTGGTGGGCGCCAATCATAAAGTGTGCGTAGAAGCTTTTTCAGACCCTAAAATTGCCGGGGTGACTTGCCATGTCAGCCAAGCTAAAACCGGCGGTATTTCCGGTTCTTTAGGTTTGGCGCAAGACCCCTCAGAATTTTCCTTAGCTTGCCGGCAAACCGGGCCGATCACTTTACCGGCTGATTTGCCTAAAGATGAGTCGGTTTTCTCTGAAGATACATCAATACTCTTTAAAGAAACAAAAGTAATACGGTTATGGGATGATGCGCATAAAACCTTGGTGTATGTTGCTATCAGTCGTAAATTAATTGATGGTGCGCCGGCAAACAGTATTTCCACGGTGCCGGTGATGCCTTGGGGCGGACATTAGTCTTTAGGCTGTCTATTGATGCTATGCTGGATTGAGTTTACCCCTTACCATACAACATCAACACCTGCTGCACATAATTTCGGGTTTCAGGAAAGGGCGGTACGCTGTTATTGTATTTCATCACCGTTCCTTCGCCGGCATTGTAACCGGCTACGGCCAGGACTAAATTGGAATTGAACATTGCCAGCAAGTCTTTGAGGTAACGGGTGCCGCCGTCAATATTTTGTTCGGCGTCAAGACGATCTATAACCCCGTAGCGTCGGGCGGTATCCGGCATTAATTGCATTAAGCCCACCGCCCCGGCGGAGGATACCGCCGCAGCGTTATAGGCCGATTCTGCCTGAATCACCGCATGTAACAGTTTTACATCCATTTGATGTTTTTCGGCGGCTTTGGCGATTAGCTCATGGTATTTTTGCTTGTTGCCGGACATGAATTTAAGGTCGTGTTTATAGGTGCGTGGCTTCATCCGCACCACTAATTTGTAATCCAGACCTTTGCTGGGTACATTGGTTAGGTGAATTTGACCATCAGGTGAAACATACTTAAAAATATCCGCTGTCGTGTCGAAACACATCAACATTAATAACAAGCCGATCATTAGTGGTTTCACCTTACCCACTCCTTGGAGTATTAACTCACGCTATTAACTAAAATCAGGCTGGCAGCTTTAATGGCTTTTGTTTTGGCTTCCTCAACCGTATCCGCGGTTGCCAGCGCCACGCCCATGCGTCTGGAGACAAAGGCTTCCGGTTTGCCGAATAAGCGGATTTCGCTGTCCGGTACTGCCAGTGCTTGCTGTAAACCTTGATATTCCACGGTTTTGCTGTCAACACCGCCCAAAATCACCGCGCTGGCAGCGGTGTTAGCTAGGGTTGTGGAAACCGGCAGGCCCAAAATAGCGCGAACATGCAGATCAAACTCGCTTTGTCGCTGGCTTACCATCGTCACCATGCCGGTGTCATGTGGTCTGGGGCTGACTTCGCTAAACCAGACTTCATCATCTTTTATAAACAGTTCTACGCCAAACAAACCTAGGCCGCCCAGTGCAGTGGTCACTTTATCAGCGATTTGCCTAGACAGTGCAATCGCTGTGTCGCTCATGGCTTGGGGTTGCCAGCTTTCCCGGTAATCGCCGTGTTCCTGTCTATGGCCAATCGGTTCGCAGAAATAAGTTTCGATAGCACCGTTAGCGTTTAAGGCGCGGACGGTCAGCAGGGTAATCTCAAAATCAAACTCAATTTTGCCTTCAACAATCACTTTGCCGGTATCGGTGCGGCCGCCGCTTTTGGCATAATCCCAGGCCGCCTGTAATTCATCGGCGGTTTTGACCATAGATTGGCCTTTGCCCGAGGATGACATGGTGGGTTTGATAAAACACGGATAGCCTATGCCGCCCTCTACTGCGGCCTGCAACTGGGCAAAGGTGTCGGCAAAAGCGTAATTAGAGGTGGGTAAGCCTAGTTCTACCGCCGCCAACTCTCGGATGCCTTCGCGGTTCATGGTTAATTGAATGGCGCGGGCATTGGGAACGATAGTGGTGTTGCCGGCCACTTCCAATTCTGCCAGGGCGTCAGTGGCAATCGCTTCCAGTTCGGGGATAATAAAATGGGGCTGTTCAGCAGTAACCAATGTTTTAATGGCTGCAGCATCGGTCATGTCTATCACATGGCTGCGGTGCGCCACTTGCATGGCTGGGGCGTGGGCATAACGATCAACTGCAATCACTTCGACGCCGTAACGTTGCAAGGAAATGGCGATTTCTTTGCCTAGTTCGCCGCTGCCCAGTAATAAGGCTTTGCTGGCGGTTGCGGTATATGGAGTGCCTATTTTCATGTGGATTGCGCTAGATAGTTATCAATATCTTGTTTGGAAAAGCCGATTTTTTTGGCCACCCGATCAGCATGACTGACTCTGGAAATGCCGGGAATCAGTTTAAAGGTCGGTAGTTCGTCGGCAAATTCAACTTGTTTGGGAGTAGCTGTGCCCTTGTTGACAAACACATCCACCAATTGATGGTTATGGGTAATTAAAATGGTGCTGTTGCCTTTGCGGTAAAAACCATCCAGCACATCAATGGAGGACTGCATTTTTTCTTCAAAAGTGGTGCCTTCTGCCATTTCATCCAACACAACCAGAGATTTGCTGCTGCTGTTCAAAAATATGTCGCGGGTGCGTTTCAGTTCGGTACCGAAACGGCCTTCGCCGTCATCCAGATGACTGATTTCCGGCGCTTGATAATAAATATGATCGGCAACCGATAAAACAGCTGTCCGGGCCGGCACAAAACAGCCAATTTGCGCCAGCAGCTGAATTTGGGTGACGGTTTTGCAAAAAGCCGTTTTGCCGCCGCTATTGGGGCCGGTTACAAATACCAGCCGATCGCTGTCCATACTAAAGTCATTGCCGACATAAGCCGCATTGCCATGCCCCAGCACCGGGTTTTTGGCGTCTTCCAGTTGCAGGGCGTGGTGTTCAGTGGCCTGTAATTCGGGCAATACCGTCTCGCTGCCATAAGCTTCTGCGTATTTAATAAATGCTAATAATTCGTCAAGCTGGCCCAGGCCATCCAGCAACTCACCCAGCGGCTGCGATTTTTTATAAATTTCCCGCAATGGAATAATGCAGTGGTCGCGGTCAAAACCACCGATCACCGGAATATAAGCCAGCAACAACGGCAGAAAAAATACCGAACCTACCGCAATGCCGTCTTTGCTGAAATTGAAAAAATCCAGCGACAAAAACTCTGATAAAAACCAAAAGACGGCGGCCATAATGACCAGCAGCAGTGGTTTTAATAGCCTAGGCCGGAAAATGGTGGCAGGGGAGAACGAGTGTTGGCGTTCTTTTTTGCTTTGCAGGCCTCTTTCGCTGTTGTAAACCGGGCCGACCATTAATGAGTATTCATTGCTTTCGGCAAATGCGGCAATTTTGTTGAAAACACTCTGTAAATAAGGTGTGGCAGGGGTTTCAGAGCCGTGGACGGCGTCCACCAGACTCAATGCAAATCTTACTCCGCCGACGTATTGTTTGTAGCCGTAGCCTTCGATTTGGTCTTGCTCGCGAGCGGTGCCGAATGAGCCTAAAAACTTTCCGAACAGCAATACATGTAAGCGGTTTTCCTGGCGGGCGGCATTGCTGACTATATTTTCGATATTGGCGCGGACTAGTGGATTATCGCGGATTTCCCGCACCGCTGCCTGCTTGGCGGTAATGGCTTCAAGATCAGCCAGCGGTTGGGATAGGGAGCGATACAGCACCGATTGTCCGGTTACTGTCGCAGCATAGTTGACAGTATCAAACAGTTCGTCAACTTCTATGCTATTAAATGCGCTTTGATCCAGCACACCTGCTCCGGTCGGCAGCGGCTGGCTGGAGCGCGCTGTCGGCCATTCGTCATTCCAGCTTTCTAAGACATTTTGTGGCATTTTGTCCCCCTGGTTTTTATGCGCCTCACTCGTGGCGGGCTGTTTTTATTAAATCTATCATCACCTCAACATGACTGTCGTGATCATTGAGCGCCGGGATATAGTGATAGGCTTTGCCGCCGGCGGCAATAAAAATATTTTTATTGGTGATGGCAATTTCTTCTAATGTTTCCAGGCAATCAACCGCAAAGCCGGGACAGACCACGTCAATTTGTTTGACGCCCTGTTGGGGCAAATCCTGCAGAACGGTTACACAATAGGGTTTAAGCCATTCTGCCTTGCCGAAGCGGGATTGAAACACCAATTGCCACTGATTGTCTTGCAAATTTAGTTTTTCAGCAACTAGCCTTGCGGTTGTTTGGCAATGCTGGAAATAAGGATCGCCTAATTCGGTTAATTTGGCAGGCAAGCCGTGAAACGACATCAACAAAAACGCTGTCTGCCCCTGGTTTTGCCAGTGCCGGCGAATTGAGTCGGCAATTGCTGCGATATAAACCGGATTTTGATGATAGTCGGCAATAAAGCGTAAGGACGGCAAATGTCGCCAGCTGCTTAATTCCGCACTCACCACGTCAAAAACCGAAGCGGTTGTGGTTGAGGAATATTGCGGATACAGCGGCAGGATGATTATTTCCGCAACACCCTGTTGTTTAAGATGCTGCAGTTTTTCCCTCAGCAAGGGTTTGCCGTAACGCATGGCATAATCAATCAACCGGACATGGTTACCGTAGCGTTCATCCAGTTTTTTTGCCAATTGCTGTGTGAACATGATTAGCGGTGAACCTTTATTAGTCCAGATGGCTTGGTAGGCATGGGCCGATTTGCGGGGCCGAAACGGCAAGATAAACAAATTGAGAATCAGCCACCAAAGCAGCCGCGGCAAATTGACCACGCGCGGATCACTGAGAAACTCTCGCAAGAAACGCCGGACATCGCCGGTGCGAGGCGAAACGGGGGAGCCGAGATTGACTAGCAGTACCCCGGTCTTGTCGGCGTTAAATGCGCTCATGGGTTAACGGTTAATCAGATTTAAAAATTCGGAGCGAGTGCTGATTTCCTCGCGGAAAATACCTGTCATTACCGAGGTGGTCATCACAGAATTTTGTTTTTCAACGCCGCGCATCATCATGCATAAATGTTTGGCCTCAATCACCACCGCCACACCGCGGGCATCAATGGCTGTTTCCACAGCGGTAGCGATTTGCCGCGTCAGCTGTTCCTGAATCTGCAGGCGGCGGCCATACATATCGACAATCCGCGCCAGCTTGGATAAGCCCAGCACCTTGCCTTTTGGTAAATAACCGATATGACATTTACCAATAAAAGGCAGCAGATGGTGTTCGCATAAAGAATACAGTTCAATATCTTTTACGATGACCATGTCTTCGGTATCGGCTTGAAAAATTGCACCATTCAATACTTCTTCCAGCGTTTTTTCATAGCCGTTACAGAGAAACTTGAAGGCTTTGGCGGCGCGATTTGGCGTGTCTCGTAGACCCTCGCGCGTTACATCTTCACCAACTGATTCAATAATTTTGGAAAAATATTCTTCCATTGTCCACCCAGGGTAAAAAATCTGCTGAGTATACAGCATCAAAGTGTAAATTCTAGTGCTTTGATCAGTACACTTTCATCCGCTCCCGGTTTATTGGCATTTTCACTCAGATGCCTACGCCAGGCTCTGGCGCCGTTAACCCCATGAAACAAACCGAGCAAATGCCGGGTAATATTGTTAAGCCGTACCCCTTGCTGCAACTGTGATTGAACATAAGGCAGCAAAGATAACACAATTTCCTTTCGTGATTTGATGGGCTGAGGATCAGAAAAAATCTGCGCATCAATTTCTGCCAGCAAATAAGGGTTATGGTAAGCCTCCCGCCCCAGCATCACACCATCCAGATCGTTTAAAAACGTCATTGCAGCATCCAGGGTGGTAATGCCGCCATTGATAATGATAGCTAAGTCAGGAAAATCTCGTTTCAATTGCAAAACCACATCATAGCGTAACGGAGGAATTTCACGATTTTGCTTAGGAGATAAGCCGGATAACCAGGCTTTACGGGCGTGAATGATGAATGTACGGCAACCGGCGGCGGCTACGGTGCCGACAAAGTTAACCAGCTCGGGATAAGAATCCTGATCATCAATGCCGATTCTGGATTTTACCGTCACCGGAATGTTTACCGCTTGCTGCATGGTTGCCACGCATTCGGCAACCAAGGCCGGTTCGGCCATCAAGCAGGCGCCAAAACGACCGTTTTGCACTCGGTCGCTAGGACAGCCGACATTGAGATTGATTTCATCATAACCATAATCTTCGCCGATTTTGGCGCATATGGCCAAATCAGCCGGACAGCTGCCGCCCAATTGCAAGGCCAGCGGATGTTCCTCGCGGTTAAACTGCAAATGCTGCTGCCGGTTGCCGTGAATAATGGCGCCGGTTGTTACCATTTCGCTGTAGAGCAAAGTGTGTTGGGATAACATCCGGTGAAAATAACGGCAGTGTCTGTCAGTCCAATCCAGCATTGGGGCGACTGAAAAGCGGTGGGGGCTGAGTTTATTGGTTATTTGCTTATTTTCTATGGCTTCTAGCATGGTTAGCTTTGATTATTCTTGTTTATTTTTGAGCAATTTTTAGACATTTCGCGCCCAAAACCGGATCAACAGAAAAGGCACAACTTACACCGAATCCGAGACATTTGACACAAGAGTTTTAGCCAAAACCTGGGTCACCAAAAGAGAGGCGGAACTTGGCGCCCAAAGAGTATGAAAACCAAAAGACAAACCGCTTAAAGTCGCCAAAATCATTGAAGATTATCTAGCGCAATTTGGCGCGAACTACGGCAGGTCAAAAAATTATGATTTGGCCAGATTGCTGCGTTACCCGTTAGCCGATCTTGATATATCGGAAATTACCCCACAAATCAAAGGTTGGGGAGTTAGTAATGGCATCCTGCATCACTTGCATAAACTCTATACCTCCGGGAATCAAGCCTTGATGCGAAAGGTTCGCCTGCGGTGAAACCAGCACCGAGAAATGGAATGGATCGCCAAGTTAGAAGGAGGCCTCGTAGAAAGTCTTTTCCCGCATCTTCAGAAAGGCGTAGCACTCGGAAGGAATCTGTTCTAGTCATTGTTATCCCTTATGATTAAGTAGTGAGGCATAAATTATTTGGCACAAAAATACCGGAGCTGTTGGATAAGATCAAACATAGGTGCACATCTTGTGCCCTAAATTTTATGCTTAAGTGCTTAGCATAAAGTTTGTTTGCACTTGGAACTCTGTTGTGTGCGAGCTTACGGGCGTTGAATGCAGAGAATGCAATTAAACTTTCTGCTAAGCACTTACATCATTACCAAACCAAAATCAGTAGGCAATTTCCAGTCCTTTATCCTTGACCATATGCAAGAGTTTAAGCGCTGTCCCGGAAGGATGCTTTACTCCTGATTCCCACTTTTGAACTGTGTTGACGCTGGTATTTAAAACAGAAGCGAATACCGCTTGGCTGACATGTGAATTTTCCCTAATCTGCCGGATTTCTTCTGAGTTCAATGTGTATACAGGTTGCAGGCACAATTGATCAAACTCACGCATGGTTGTTTTATCCATGACACCGGCATTGTGTAAGCCTTGCGCTGTTTCAAGCACCGCTTCAAGTATTGCTGATCTTTGCTTTTTCATCGCATGTTACCTCATGTAATTCGTTAGCCTTTTTCGCTTCGTCTATCTTGGCTTGATCATATGCCAATAATACATTGGCAAGGGCTTTTAACGCCTCTTCTTCTTTGTTATTGATGTTCTCGCGCTCGTTCTTTGGGAAGCCGAACATGAAGAACCATTTATCGTTACGGTTTGTGGCTAGCAATGTCCGAAAGCCACCTCGCTTGCCTTGGCCTGGTTTGGCGACGCGTTTCTTGAATAGTCCACTATCAAGATCAGCGTCATATAGGCCGCCTTTTATTTCCTGGATAGCTTTGCAAAGCTCTTTGTCTTTCAAATCTTCTTTTGCTGCCCACTTGTCGAAAACCTTGGTTTTATAAATCACCATGATTTAACGTCCTGTAATAAATTTTTCCAAAAAGTCCTTTTTTTATTATTATGGTACTTAGTGCTATAAAAAACAAGTATTCCAACAAGTGGTGGTTAATAGAGGCCCTGTATTGGAAAAAACGATCATAACAAGGCGGTTTCAATTTGCCGCTCCTGGTTTTGCATGCTCTCCTTTTAGACTTGCTAAACAGAAAAATGCTATTATTGATAGCAAATAAAGTAAGGGGTTGGTCATGCCTATTTTAGTTGTTAGAAATGTAGATAAAGACATTATCAACACATTGAAAGCTAGAGCAGTAGCGCATCATCGCTCTACTGAAGCCGAACATCAAGCTATTTTGGCTGAGATATTGATGTGCCCACAACGCAAGTCATTTGCTGTAGCTTTGGCTAGTATGCCTAATGTTGGAATAGATAGTGACTTTGAACGCGCCTTAACTACTACCGGTTGACCTTTGTCCATATTTCAATCACTATTATTTGAATTATCAGTGAATTCACAATAGTCTATGTTGTTCCACGCAGTTGTGCCTGCGCCGGGCGCAAATGGATTGCGTATCGGATCCATATTTATACCTGTTTTTGGTAATTTATGTTGTAGGCATAATATCGCTAATATTGCTACATTGTGTCAAGGAGATCTATGATCGTCTAAGCAATCCTGCATAGGGAGTTGCCAAAAACGGTGTATATTTTAGGAAGGGGCGGAAATAACAGGAAACAATAAAGCCATCAGCTGCGAAGAAATTAAAACGTACAAAAGCGCTATACCCAAGCCAAAAAATAGCGGTTTGTCTAATGCATGTCTGAAGATATGGCCGCTAACCAGCCAATGCCAAATCATCAGCAATAGCATGGCGAACATAGGCAAACCGGTATTATCGATTTGCAGGCTGGCGATCACAGGTATCGCAAAAAAACTGATGACACTGTCTGTGCCGAGCAGGGCGCATAAGGTTTGTGGGAATCGGCCTGGTTTGCCGGAAACATAGAGCAAAGGCCAGCAAAAACAAGCCAGCAGAAAAAAATCCACGGCAATTTGGGCTATAGCGGTAGACCAAGTGTCGTTTATGAGTAAAACCAAAAAATTGATAGCAATATATACTGGTATGATCAATTTTAACAGCCACGGCGTAGCCGGTACGTCCTGCGGGCCTTTGCGGAGAATGGCAATCTCAAAAAATAGTCTGATTAAATGATTCATGGTTTATTGATTAACATGCCCAATCTCAATGGCTCATCCCCGGTTTTGCTTAGCAGGTGATGAGGAAAAAAATGCTATCCTTTCGTGTGTTGAGTATACCTTGAATACAGTCATAATCAGGTAATTGTTTACCGCAAAAGCTATCGTTGGATTGATAAATTACTTACTGTTTTTATGAAAAAGCACTTTAATGTCAATGATGTATCCAGCCTGCAGATTAGTGCCGCAACGCTTGAAGATATTCCGGCGCTTTGTGAATTGCTGAATGTACTGTTTAGCCAGGAATTGGAATTTACACCCGATGACAGGCTGCAAAGTCATGGCTTGGCCGCGATTATCGCCAATCCGGCAATCGGTTGTATTTTGGTTGCCCGTCGGCAGCAGCACCTGATTGGGATGGTGAATTTGCTCTATACCATTTCCACTGCCTTGGGTGCGCGGGTGGCTATACTGGAAGATATGGTGGTGGCTCCATCTGAACGCAATACGGGTATTGGTACGCAACTTATTGAGTCAGCAATTGAGTCTGCAAAACAGGCTGGCTGTCGGCGCATTACCCTGTTAACCGACCATCATAATCAGGCGGCGCAACGATTTTATGCGAAACATGGGTTCACAGGTTCCAGCATGATACCGTTACGTCTCAATTTGGCATAGCAGGCCTAATTTTTACGTAAGGCGCTGTGCTTTATGCCGTAAGCAAAGTAAATGGCAAACCCCAACAACAACCAGACAAATAGGCGTACCCAGGTATCGACCGGCAAGCCGGCCATCAAAGCCAGGCAGACCAAAATGCCGGCCAGCGGCACATAGGGTACTGCCGGACATTTGAAGTGTCTTGGTAATTCAGGGTGGTTGATGCGTAAAATCCAGACTCCGCCGCAAACCAGCACAAAGGCGAACAAGGTGCCGATACTCACTAATTCGCCAAGTTTTTCAATCGGCATAAAGCCGGCCAGCAAAGCCACGACGATACCTACCAGCAAGGTGGACAAGTGTGGGGTTTGGAACGTGGGGTGTACCTTGGCAAACAATGGCGGCAATAATTGATCTTTGGACATGGAATAGAAAATCCGGCTTTGCCCCATCAGCAATACCAGCATCACCGAAGTTAAACCGGCAATAGCGCCGAGTTTGATAATAGGTGATAACCAAGCCATGCCGATATGATCGGCAGCCAATGCAATGGGCGCGGCTACATTCAATTGTGTGTAGGAAATGATACCGGTCAGTACGCCTGCCACCAAAATATACAGTGCCGTGCAGATTACAAGCGAGGCAATAATGCCGGTAGGTACGTCTTTTTCTGGATTGATGGCTTCCTGAGCGGCGGTGGAAACCGCATCGAAACCGATATAGGCAAAGAAAATGACCCCGGCGCCGGTTAAAATACCGCTGAACCCAAACGGTGCAAAGTTTGCCCAATTTTCCGTTTGAATATGAGTACTGCCGGCAAAAATAAACAGCACAATCACCGCTAGCTTAATCACTACCATGATGAAGTTAAAAGCGGCGGATTGGCGGATGCCGATGATCAGCAGGCCGGTCAGCAATAAAATAATGACGGTTGCCGGTAAATTAACAAAACCTTCGGCGGGATTGGCTAGATAAGCGGTGGTTAAATAGATCGGGATGTGAATGCCGATCGTTTCCAGAAAGCTGGTTAAATAGCCGGCCCAGCCTATAGCTACCGTGCTGCTGGCTAAGGCATATTCCAGTACCAGATCCCAGCCGATAATCCAGGCCATCAATTCTCCCATGGTGGCATAGGCGTAACTGTAAGCGCTGCCGGAGACAGGAATCATGGCGGCTAATTCGCTGTAGCATAGGGCGGCCAATGCGCAAGCGATGCCGGCTAATATAAACGACACAATAATGGCTGGGCCGGCGTAATTGGCGGCGGCGATTCCGGTTAACACAAAGATGCCGGCACCGATAATTGCACCTACGCCTAATACCGTTAAATCCTTGGCGGTTAAGGTTTGTTTTAAGCCGTTTTCAGCGGAAATCAACGCATAAACCGATTTTCGTTGCAGTAATTGTGCGGGTAATTTCATCATTAGTTCCTGATATTAAGCGCCGTTCCAGTTGTTGGCGGATGTAAATTATTGGGTAATTATTCAGCGTGATTGTTTAGTCTGCAAACCAAGGTGTTATAGGATGTGCCGAACAGCGTGAAGCGCATCGTTCGCGATTGATGCGCCTCTTGACGTCGGCACATCCTTGCTGTCCATCTATTTACGGTGAATTTACAATCATTAAAAATCAGGCTTATTTTTAGCGCCGTCAAAACGGGTGCCGGTGGTGACGGTATGGCTAAAATTGGCGTCGTGCAATTTTGTTTCAGAAAAGTTTGCCCCGCTTAAATTAGCGCCGCTTAAATCTGCGCCGTCCAGATCGGCGGAATATAAATCGGCATTTTGCAAATTGGCATCATTTAGTTTGGCATGTCTTAACATGGCGCGGCCCAGTTTGGCGTTGCTCAAATTGGCACCGATTAAACTGACGCCTTTCATATTAGCGCGCATTAAGCCCATGGATTGATTTTTCATGTCCGCCGCCCAATCGATATGACTTAGATTGGCGTGATTCAGATTGGCGCCGTCCATGACCGCAATGACCCGGCTGCCGCTGAGGTCGGCATTGCTAAGATCAGCATGCATTAAACTGACGCCAAAAATGCTGGTGTTAGCCAGATTGGCGCCGCTAAGATTAATGCGAGTCATTACCGTTAAGTCTAAAACCAAGCCGGATAGGTTGCAGCGGCTTAAATTGGCGCGTCTTAGATCGGCACCCCATAAATCGGCATTGCGAAAATCCAGTTCGGATAAATCCAGTTCCGTCAGGTCTTTACGGCGTAAATCGGCAGGATGTTGTTTGTCTGCTTTGGCGAGTAATTGTTCTATCTGAACACGCGTCAGATCAGCCGCATTTGCCAGTGAGCCGGCAAATAACAGTGAGGCAAACAAAGCCTTGATGGGCAAAGAAATTTTCATCATCACTCCAGAAAGTCTATCAAAAAAGTATCAGGCTATTATTTGTTGAGTATACAAGTTTAAAGGTAACTATTCAGCGTGATTCTTGAAAGCCAAAGAATATATGCCTGGATTTTACCAAAAATGTAGGATGTGCCAACTAACGGGCGGCGCATCAAGTTAAGGCAATCAGCCGGAAAGGTGGTCTAACAACTTAAATTTAAGTAGCTACACCGGCAAAACCGGGGATCAATCGTATTGCACAAGGTGTGCCTTGCTGATAACGGCTTCGTGAGGATTGATGCGCCTCCTTGCGTCGGCACATCCTGTGTATTTAGGCTGAATACTTACGTTTAAAGCAGATAAGCTGCGATAAATTACTGATTAGACGACAGTCTGTAGATGATCTATTTGCCGTCGCCAAGCCGTTGCTGAGGGTTCTGTCAGCAGATTTTGGGTAAATACACAGGCTTGTTGTAAATGTTGGGCCGCGTGATCACTTAATTCCGCCCCCAGCTCAAAACTCATGCCCTGTATGCCCAATAAAAAACACGGTGGTGGAGTTTGCGCGGTAATTGATTGATAGACGTGCAAGATTGCTGCCGGACTCATGGCATGGCTGGTGTAGCTGTTGTCTTTAGTCGGGTGCAGTTCGGTAAACTCAAAAGCAGTGCCGGTCTTGACAGAGGCGTCCACAAACAGTACCAGTTCGCGATTTTGCAAATCCAGCGCGTGTTCAATCTGTAACTGAAAGTCGGTTAACAGCTCAAGATTGGGAATTGCCAGTTGCTGCTCAATATAATCCAGCAGCAACGGCCCCAAGGCATCGTCGCCACGGCTAGGGTTGCCGTAGCCCAACACCAATAGAGATTTTGACATCAGCTGCCGTGCACAAATTCGCCATTGCTATGGCGGGTCAATTGATCTATCAATGTGCCTTCAGCATCCAGTAACTCCAGTTGCAAGGGCATTTTACCTATGGCATGAGTCGCGCAGGACAAGCAAGGGTCATAAGCCCGAATAGCCACTTCCAAATTGTTCAGCAAGGGTTCGGTCAGTTCTCGGCCTGATAGATATTCTGCCGCCACCTGCCGTACTGATTCATTCATGCCGGTGTTATTGCTGGTGGTGGAGACAATTAGATTGGCTTTGGTGACAATATCGTTTTCATCGACTTGATAATGATGAAACAGTGTGCCGCGCGGGGCTTCAATGACGCCTATGCCTTCAAAGCGACGTTCGCCTTTGGCGACCAGATCCGTACCCAGAATGTCAGGGTCATGCAATAGAGTTTCTATGCTCTCTGCGCAGTGCAGCAGCTCAATAATACGCGCCCAATGGAAAGCTAAGGTGCTATGCACCATTGCCTCATCTGCATGTTGCTTAAATTCAACTCTGGCCGATTCGGCCAACGGTGTATCGATAAAGTCGCAATTATTCACCCTGGCCAGCGGCCCAACCCGATACCAGCCGATGTCTTTGCCCAGTGCTGTCAGGTATGGGAATTTCATGTAACTCCATGAGCGCACTTCTTCATGAATAATGTCGTTGTAATGACAATAATCAAAATGATCGATTAATGTTTCGCCACGGTCGTTTTTGGCGCGTATGCCACCATGGTATAACTCCAATGCGCCATTTTCCTTGATTAAACCCAGATAATTGCTGCGGATAGTGGCAAAATCATCGTAATAAGGTCGGTTGGCAGTGTGGACTTTTTTGATTAAAGTCACTGCCGCCACAGACCATTCGATGATTTGAGTGATATCTTCCAGTAAATAATCCCGTTCTGCTTTGCTTAAGGCTTTATTCATGCCGCCGGCAATGGCTCCGGTGCCATGCACTCGTTTGCCTGACACCATGCGTATCACTTCCTGACCATATTTGCGCAGTTTGACACCTTGTAAACCGATCTCAGGATAATCCCCCAAGACGGCAATAATATTGCGTTTACCGATTTCGCTCTCAAAACCATATAGCAAGTCTGGACTGGCTAGGTGGAAAAAATGCAGGGCATGGGATTGCAATACTTGACCAAAATGCAGCAAGCGCCGCAGTTTATCGGCTGATGGCGGCAGATTGGCAGGATCAATGCCGACCAATTGATCAATGGCTTTTGCTGCTGCCAGATGGTGGCTGACCGGGCAAATGCCGCACAGGCGTTGTACCAATACCGGCAGTTCCCAGTAAGGCCGGCCTTGAATAAACTTTTCAAAGCCGCGGAATTCGACAATATGCAGGCGGGCTTGTTTGACTTGGTTGTTCTCGTCCAGCAGTAAAGTTACTTTACCATGCCCCTCTACGCGAGAGACTGGATCAATCACCACCCTTTTCAGGTTGGTGGTGTTTTCGGCGGTTTCAAGATGTTCGTACATATAGGGTCTCGTTTGCTCGGAGTGAAAGGGCAATGCTCGGTATCTCGGCGTTGCTAATCAAAATGCACCAATTCATAAGGCAAAGACGGTTCCCGGCCTTCCAGCAAGGCCGTCAGAAATGACCAAAACACATCGGCAGAAGGCGGGCAACCCGGCAAAAAATAATCAATTTTTACAATTTCGTGGATAGGATGCACTTTATCCAGTAACAGCGGTAATTCCGGGTCGCTGGGGATTTGCGCGTTTTCCACGCCGATGCCGTCTCTATAGGCTTCCAGTAGACAGGATTCCAGCGAAATAGAGTTGCGCATGGCCGGTAGGCCGCCATTAATCGCGCAAGCACCGACAGCCACCAGGATTTTGCAATTTTTCCGAAATTCTCGCAGCACATGGACATTTTCTGAATTGCAAACCCCGCCTTCAATCAGGCCAATATCGCAAGGGCCGCAGTGTTCGATGTCGGTAAGCGGCGAGCGATCAAACTCGGCAACTTCCGCCAATGCCAATAAGCGTTCATCCAAATCAAGAAACGACATATGGCAGCCAAAACAACCTGCCAAGGAAGTCGTTGCCACTCTAATTTTATTCGCCATGGGTTTGCTCCTGCTGCAAAGCCACGGTATCAATGGCTTGGTGGTCGTAAATTCTCTGACCAATGGGTACCTGATAACCGGTGCGTTTAATCAAAATAGCGCCGGTAGGGCAAATATGGGCAGCGCAATCGGTCACGGCAATATCGCTGTCTTTTAATTTTCCGCTGGCGGAATTGACAATCAAATGTTTGTGGATGCCGCGTCCGCTAATAGCAAAGACGTTTTTATGGTCTTTTTCATGGCTGGCGCGTACACATAAGTTGCAAAAAATACAGCGATTATGATCAATTAATATCTCAGGATGAGAGGCATCCATTTCCCGGTGCGGGTAAAAATGCGGAAAATGATTGTCCAGCATGTTTAAGTGGTAAGCCACCGCTTGTAACTGACAGTTACCGGATTTCTCGCAAGATGGGCAAAAATGGTTACCCTCCACAAACAGCATTTGCGTGATTTTTTGTCTGTCTTGCGCCAGTTCCCGGCTATTGTTGATCACGGTTTGGCCGTCTGCCGCCGGAAAGGTACAAGCTGAACAATTGCGGCCATTGACATTAACCGTACACAGTTTGCAACTGCCGTGCGGGGTATAACCCGGTTGGTGGCACAAATGTGGGATATACACGCCGGCGGCGGTTGCCGCTTCAATGATGGTTTGGCCTTCTTCGAAGGGTATGGCTTGCCCGTCGATATGGATGGTTTTGCTCATCTTAATCCTCCACTTGTGTTAGATGGGCGGCAGTGTCATTGCGATGCGCCATGCGTCTGGCGATATCCAGTGCACCATCCAGATCAAAGCCGGGTTCATAGCTGATTTTTTTTAATTGCGCTTGGTACAATTCAGGGTAGCGCTCCAGCGTGGTTAAAATCGGGTTGGCGGCGGTTTGCCCCAAACCACAATGACTGTAGTTTTTCACCAGTTTGGATAAGGCTTCCAGTTCCACCACATCACCCGCCGAACCATGACCGTCCACTATTTTATCCAGCTGGTTTTTTAATAACGAAGTGCCGACCCGGCAAGGCGTACAAAAGCCGCAGCTCTCATGGGCAAAAAAATGGCTGAAATTTTGCGCAATCTCAAGAATATTGCGAGTGATGTTAAAAATAATAAAAGAACCACCGGTCGCCAGATCTTCAAACGCCAGCTTGCGATCCAGTTCCTGATTGCTGATAAAGGTGCCGGATGGCCCGCCGATTTGTATGCCTAAGACTTCGTCGGCTTGGCAATCCTGTAAAATTTGCCGGATTGTGGTGCCGAACGGGTATTCGTAAATGCCCGGCGCTGCACAGTCGCCGCAGATGCTGAGGATTTTACTGCCTGCCGATTTTGTAGTGCCGACTGCGGCAAACCAGGCGCCGCCGTTAACGGCAATAGCGGCAGCGGCTAAGAATGTCTCTACATTGTTAACCACAGTGGGTTTATTTAAATAGCCTTGGGTGACAGGGTAAGGTGGACGATTACGCGGAATGCCGCGTTTGCCTTCCAACGATTCGATCAACGCCGATTCTTCGCCGCAAATATAAGCACCGGCGCCCAGCCGAATTTCAATATCAAAGTTAATCCCCTGATTTAAAATATTGTTGCCCAGCAGGCCGTTATCGCGGCGTTGTTGCAGGATTGGCTGCAATTTAGCATAAAGGAACTGATATTCGCCGCGTAAATACAGAAAACCCTGTTCTGCACCGATGATGGCCGCGCACAAGGTCATCCCTTCAAAGACTTGATCGGCAAAACTGTTTAATAAAACTCTGTCTTTAAAGGTACCGGGTTCGCCTTCGTCAGCATTGCAGACCACAAAATGCTGATTGCTGTGTTCTTCTGCGCACAATCGCCATTTTAAAGCGGTTTTAAAGCCGGCCCCGCCGCGGCCGCGCAAACCGGAAGCGTCAATTTCGTTAAGCGTGGCTGAGATACCACGCTGGAAAGCAGCTGTTAAACCCGCGCCGTTGATAATCGGCTGGGATAATAACAATCCCGGCTGATGAAGATGATCATCAATCGTAAATAAATGCGCCGGCCATTCCGGCAGCGGTTTCTGCTGTTCGATCAGCGCGGCGATTTCAGATACTTTAGCCGTGTCCAGCCGGGTCAGCGGATAGCCGTTTATCAGTCCGGCTGGGCCTTGATCGCAGAGACCAGTGCAGGAAGTATTATTGAGACTGACCAGGCCATCGCCGCGCACTTCGCCGACGTTGACTTGTAGTTGCTCGGTCAAGGTAGCGAGTAACTCGTTTTTGCCTAACATGTGATCGGTAATTGAATCGCTGATCAGGATGTCGTAACGGCCTTGTGGTGTTAAATGAAAAAAACTGTAAAATTCAATCACCCCAATGATATGGGTGCGGGGAATTTTTAGTGTTTCTGCTAGGTAGTCGATAGCTTCGACCGGGATATGCTGATAGTTGTTTTGCACATCTCGCAAAATTTGTAACAGCCTCACCGGCTGATAATCAGCGTTTTGCAGCACAGCCTGAAGAAATTCTTTCATGGTTTCATCACCGATTGCTTAGTTGACTCTGGATTTACATGGGTAATTCAAAAAAATCTGTTTTTAAATCCGCTCTGGCGTTTGATGCCCGGCAATTGCTGATCGTCCAGGAAATCATTGCCTCGCAAAAGGCCTTGCTTGCTGTGGTCAGAACTGCGTTACCTATGGAAATCGCCCAGCATGTTCAGCACTGTGTCCATTCCGGCAATCGTTTGCTGATATACACCGAAGCTGCCAGCTGGGCATCGCAGATTCGCTTCTTTCATGCGGATATACTAAACAAAATAGCCCAATCTGGACAGGAAAATATTAGCAGTGTTCGGGTTAAAATCGGCCCGCAAGCCGAACAACAGCCTATCATGAGACCCGCCAATTTGCCGTCTGCCGAAAATATTAAGCTGATTCAGCAACAGTATTCGGACAAAGACAATGGCGATGTGCTGAAACAGGCGCTGCTTAAGTTGGGGGATACTTTGGATAAACGATTGAAAGATGGGTAGATCTAGGCGGTTATTGGTAGCTATTCACCGAGGGATGGCTTCATCACATTTGGCGATACGAGAATCTTTGATCATATTGGCTTCAACCTAGAATCAGCAGTTGGACACGTTCGGCAGTGTTTTGAACCAAGCCAAAAGGCTTATGATTTGATTTTGGCAGTGATCTGTTGCAGACGTTCCTGCTCGGCACAAGCCTCAGTTAGTAGCTGGGTCCAATCGTTTGGTGGATGGTCACTTTCCAGCATCTTGCGGAATACTCGATAAGCGTCGTCGCTACTCTCGTAAGCACGCTTGGTATTCTCGTCGTTGACCCATGCAAACACGATCACTTTGCTGGGTACGTGATAACGGAAGAACAATCGGTACTGTTGGAAAAACTTGGCGCGGAACCAATGCTTATAGTCATCGCCAAGTGTGCCGCCCTGCCGGTACTCAGGCCTTGACGGGTCTTGCGGAATGACGTCGAATGCCAATTTGGTGATTGCGGCTAGCCGCTTACTGGCATTCTTCGTAACATATCGGTCAGGATCTTTCTGTTTAAGGGCCTCAACTTGCTGAACTAAGGCTTCGACCTGGATAATGAAGAGCGGGTGAGCAAAAATCGTCCAGCTGTGGATGACTAGCTGTGCAGATGCACTTGCACTCATTCATCGTCAGCCGACAATGGGGCGTCGAGATCAACTTCGATGCTGTCGGTCAACGACTGGAGGCGCTGCACGAAGCCAGTGTCAATCATTTGCATGTGTTCTGGGTGATTGGCAATATCGTGCGCCAGAAAACTTAGAAATTGTCCGAGTACAGGATCATCCGCTTCGGATTTTTCAACGGCGCGCGTTAGCACAACTTCACCGTTGGAGCGGATCGTGTAATGAATCTTGTCGCGTTTGTTCAATCGAAGGGCGCGGCGCACGGTTTCTGGAAGGGTAGTCTGGTAGCGGTCTGTCAGCGTGGATTCGACTTCAAGAGTAGCGAGCATGGCCGTGCCTGGTCAAATGAAAGGATATTTTAAATGGTAATGCGATTGCATTGTCTTGTCAATGCGATGCAGAAGGATGGATGTAAAGGCCAATTTGTCCTATAGGCATTACGCATTAATCCCCAGCGTTTAATCCATCTTAGTCTGGATAGATAAGCATAAAAGCTGCTGCGGATTGAGTGCATGATGTTTCCTAAGCTGTTTTGATTAAAGTGCTTTGTGCTATTAGAGCGAAATTGAGGTTTGAAGTCTAATGGTACGAAAAACAGATGTTAGCGCCTGAAGTAATTCACATTAGATGTAAATTGCAAATCAGCTAAAAGATTTGGTACTTCATCATCCCAACTATTACATTCAGGCAATCCGCCCAGATAACCTCTTTATAAGTTAAAAAAGAGCGTCAAATTGTTTAATGCTTAATCGCTAATCTAACCAACAATTTTTCCAAAAACGTCTCTTTATCCTCTAAATCCTTAAAAGTATAAGTAAACCTGAGTTTATCCGCGCCATCAAATTTATAAGCTTGTGGTTGGGATTGAATCATATTGATCAGTTCGCCGGCATCAATTTGCGGGGCGCTGCTGAAGACGATGCGCCCGCCGGTGGTGTGGGCTTCAATTTTTTTAATACCTAGGTGAGCGGCCTGCAGTTTAAGGCCGGCAATGCTGAACAAGGCCTTTACTTGCGCAGGCAGCAAACCGAAACGGTCTATCATTTCCACTTTCAGTTTTCTAAGGTCATCGTCGGTTTCCGCGCTGGCGATGCGTTTGTACAGCACTAAACGGGCATGAATGTCAGGCAGATAGTCTTCCGGGATTAAGGCGGCAGTTTGTAAGTCCACTTCAGGGCCGGTATCCAAGGCTGTGTCCAGTTCCGGTTGCTTGCCGGATTTTAGTGCTTTTACCGCGCGTTCCAGTAACTCGGTATAAAGGGTAAAGCCGATTTCCTGAATTTGTCCGCTTTGCTCGTCGCCCAGCAATTCGCCGGCGCCGCGAATCTCCATGTCGTGTGAAGACAGCATAAAACCCGCGCCTAATTCGCCGGATGTTTCAAAGGCTTCCAAGCGTTTAATCGCGTCTTTTGACATCACTGCTTTGGGTGGGATGATGCAATAAGCATAGGCGCGGTGATGCGAGCGACCCACCCGGCCGCGCAATTGATGCAATTGCGCTAAGCCCAGTTTATCGGCGCGGTTGATGATAATGGTGTTGGCGCTGGGAATATCAATACCGCTTTCAATAATGGTGGTGCTGATCAGCAAGTTAAAGCGTTGGTGGTAAAAATCCAGCATGATTTGTTCCAGTTCGCGCTCGGCCATCTGACCATGGGCGATTTGGATACGTGCTTCCGGCAGCAGGGTTTTTAATTCGGCCGCCATTTTGTCCATGGTTTTAACATCGTTATGCAGGAAAAATATCTGACCGCCGCGTTTAATTTCCCGCTGGCAGGCTTCCTGAATCTGCGAGTCTATCCATTCGCTGATGAAAGTTTTAATGGCGTGACGATTAGGCGGTGGCGTGGCGATAATCGAAATATCGCGTAGACCGGCCATAGCCATGTTCAGCGTACGTGGGATAGGCGTTGCCGTTAAGGTCAGTAAATCCAGCTCGTAGCGCAGTTTTTTAAAATGCTCTTTTTGGGTGACGCCAAAGCGATGTTCTTCATCAATAATCACTAGGCCTAAGCTTTGATACTGCATTTCCTTAGACAACAGTTTATGGGTGCCGATGACGATATCAACCTTGCCGCCGGCTAAATCCTCGCTGATACTTTTTTGCTGTTTGGGGGTTACGAAGCGCGACATCACTTCAATGCGGAACGGCCAGTCGGCGAAACGATCCCGAAAATTTTGATAATGCTGTTGGGCCAGTAGGGTGGTCGGCACCAGCACGGCGACCTGTTTGCCGCTTTGCACGGCAATAAAAGCCGCGCGCATCGCCACTTCGGTTTTGCCGAAACCGACGTCGCCGCAAACGACTCTATCCATGGGTTGCGAGCTGTGCATGTCAACCAGGATGGCGTCTATGGCGTTGAGTTGATCCGGGGTTTCCTCAAACGGAAAAGCGGCTGCGAAAGCGGTATAGTCTGAGTGATCGACATCAAAGGCAAAGCCTAACCGTGCGGCGCGTTTGGCGTGAATGTCCAGTAATTCGGCCGCCACATCACGCGCTCTTTCCATGGCTTTTTTCTTGGCCTTGCTCCACTGATCGGTGCCTAGTCTATGCAGCGGGGCATTTTCGGCACTGATGCCGCTGTAACGGCCAATTAGATGTAGTGAGGAAACCGGCACATACAATTTATCGTTATTGGCATATTCCAGCAGTAAATATTCGGCTTCGAAACCGCCAACCGTCAGAGTTTGTAAGCCCAGATAGCGGCCAACGCCATGTTCCTGATGAACCACCGGCGAGCCTATGCTCAACTCGTTGAGGTTGTTAAAAATGTTTTCCAGTTCGCGCGCGGCTGATCTGCGGCGTCTACGGCGTTGTTGAGCTTTTTCGCCGCTAAGTTGGCTTTCGGTAATGACGGCAATGGCTGGGTTTATCTGCAGCAAGCCTTGATCCAGCGGGGCAGCCAGAATACAGGGCGTGTCTTGGTTTTGCAGGAACTCTGGCCAACTCTGAATAGCTTTGGCGGATAATTTATAGCTTTTTAATTTATCGATCAAGCCTTCACGGTGTCCGGCTGTTTCGGCGACAAATAATATCTTGCCTTTGAAACTCTCAATAAACTGCCGCAGTTTTTGTGCAGGTTCTTTTAGCCTGCTATCGATAGTGACATCCGGCAGGTTTTGGTACTGAAAGTTGACCGCTTGTTCATCTGGCGCATTCAGAATGATGCGAGAAAAAGCGTAAGTATGCTGCTGAATCTCATGACTGGATAAAAACAGTTTTTCAGGCGGCAATAGTGGCCGTTCAATATCGTATTTGCGTTGTTGGTAGCGCTCTTCGGCTTCGCGGTAAAACTTTAGGGTATGCTCAATAAAATTGGCAGGCAGTACGAAAAGCGTGGATTTTGGTAAATAGGCAAATAGTGATTCGGTGTGATCAACAAATAGCGGTAAATAATATTCGATGCCGGCCGGGGCGTTTTGTTTGGAAACGTCAAGGTAAAGCGGATTTTTGGGTGAGCATTCAGGAAACTGTTCCCTAAAGGACTGGCGAAAATGCTTGATGGCTTCGTCGGTAAATGGAAATTCGCGAGCAGGGAATAGCTCAATTTTCTGAATTTTTTCTTTCGACATCTGGGTGTCAGGGTCGAAACTACGAATGGATTCTATTTCATCGTCGAATAGTTCAATTCGGTATGGCTGTTGGCTGCCCATTGGAAACAAATCCAGAATGGAGCCGCGCACTGCAAATTCTGCATGTTGATAAACTTGCGAGACGCATTGATAGCCGACCGCTTCCAGTTTCAGGCGGCTCAATTCCAGATTCAGGGTGCCGCCTACTTCAATCGAAAAGCTATGGGCCAGCACATGTTCGCGTGGCGCCAATCTATGCATTAGGGTAGCCACTGAAACGATCAGGGCGCCGCGCTTGGTTTCCGGCAGCAGCGCCAATGTTTTCAAACGTTCGGAAATGATTTCCGGTAAAGGCGAAAATACATCGTAAGGCAGGGTTTCCCAGTCTGGAAAATGCAGAATGGGCAGGGTATTATTTAGAAAAAAAGCCAGTTCATGTTCCAGGCGCAAAGCCGTTTGATGATCGGGCGTTACTATCACCATCAGGCGTTTTTCCTGATGAATGGCGGTGGCTAATGTTAGCGAATCGCCACAACCGCTTAGGCCTGTCCAGAATACGCTATCGTCAGGCTGTTGAGGCAGTGCCGAGGCAGGGATAATCGGTAAAGACATGATGCAGAGGTTCCATTTCTAAATGGTTGCATTATAGCCTTGATGTTGGGTTGTTATGAAGGCTTTGCGTGGGCTTTTGGGGATTCACAGCAGATAGGCTGAATAAATCAGGCGGACAGCTAGCAAAACTGATAAAATTTGCTTCTTTTCGTTCCCCTTTCTATTGTCATTCGCTAAATAGGGCGCAAAAGATTCATGACAAAATTCATTTTTATCACCGGTGGTGTGGTTTCTTCCTTGGGAAAAGGGATAGCGGCCTCTTCTCTTGCTGCAATTCTTGAAGATCGCGGCTTAAAAGTTACCCTCACTAAACTTGATCCTTATATAAATGTCGATCCAGGCACTATGAGCCCGTTTCAGCACGGCGAGGTATTTGTTACCGAAGACGGTGCCGAAACTGATTTGGATTTAGGTCATTATGAGCGGTTTTTAAAAACCACCATGACCAAAAAAAACAACTTTACTGCTGGACAGGTTTACGAACAAGTCTTACGAAATGAGCGTAAAGGCGAATATCTAGGCGCAACAGTACAGGTTATTCCGCATATTACCGACGAAATCAAGCGGCGGATTTTTGCCAGCGCCGAAGGAACCGATGTGGCGCTGATTGAGATCGGCGGCACGGTGGGGGATATTGAATCTCTGCCGTTTTTGGAATCCATTCGGCAGATGGGCGTAGAACTGGGGCGCGACCGAGCTTTGTTTATCCATTTGACGCTGGTGCCGTTTATTAAATCGGCCGGCGAGATTAAAACCAAACCCACCCAGCATTCCGTTAAGGAATTGCGTACCATCGGGATTCAACCGGACATTTTGATTTGCCGCTCAGAGCAGCCTATTCCGGCCAGTGAGCGCAAAAAAATTGCATTGTTTACCAATGTCGCGGAAAAAGCGGTTATCTCAGCAGTTGATGCCGATACTATTTATCGGATGCCGTTATTATTGCGCGAGCAAGGGTTGGACGACATTGTGGTCGGCCAATTGCGCCTTGATGTGCCGCCTGCCGATTTATCGGCCTGGGAAAATGTGGTGGAAGGGCTTACCCATCCAACGGATGAAGTCAGTATTGCCATCGTCGGCAAATATGTTGACCATACCGATGCCTATAAATCCTTGAATGAAGCCTTAATTCATGCCGGCATTCATACTCGCCACAAAGTTGTAATCAAATACATCGACTCTGAAACCATAGAGGCTGAAGGTACTGCAAAACTGAGAGATGTGGATGCCATCCTGGTGCCGGGCGGCTTTGGCGAGCGCGGTGTGGAAGGTAAAATTTCTACCGTGCGCTTTGCCAGAGAAAATAATATCCCTTATTTGGGGATTTGCCTGGGGATGCAATCGGCGGTGATAGAATTCGCCAGGGATGTGGTCGGTTTGGAGGGGGCGCACAGCACAGAGTTTTTACCCAGCACCCCGCATCCGGTGATCGGCTTGATTACGGAATGGATGGATGAGGCCGGACAGCTAAATGTTCGCAGCGAAGATTCCGATTTGGGAGGCTCAATGCGTTTAGGCGGGCAAAAGTGCAGCCTGAAGCCGGGTTCGCTGGCATTTGAAATGTATCAAAAGGATGTGATCACCGAGCGTCATCGCCATCGTTATGAGTTTAACAACCAATATCTAAAGCAACTGGAAGCAGCGGGGATGCGTTTCTCAGGCAAGTCCTTGGATGGCCGGTTGGTGGAAATTATCGAATTACCGGATCATCCCTGGTTTTTGGCTTGCCAGTTTCACCCGGAATTTACCTCGACACCACGTAACGGACATCCTTTATTCTCCGGTTTCGTGACTGCTGCTGCACATCATAAAAAGAAAGGTAACGCATGAAGTTATGTCATTTTGAAGCCGGGCTGGATCAGCCTTTTTTCCTGATCGCCGGCACCTGCGTAATAGAAAGTGAGCAAATGACGCTGGATACGGCCGGAAAGCTTAAAGAAATTACCGATGAGCTGAATATCCCGTTTATTTATAAGTCTTCTTTTGATAAAGCCAATCGCTCTTCGTTGCACAGCTTTCGCGGTCTGGGCTTGGAAAAAGGCTTGCAGATTCTGGAAAAAGTTAAACAACAGCTTAATGTGCCGGTACTGACCGATGTGCATGAGGATACTCCGTTGGCAGAAGTGGCTGATGTAGTGGATGTTTTGCAAACTCCGGCATTTTTATGCAGGCAAACTAATTTCATTCAAAGCGTTGCAGCACTTGGCAAGCCGGTTAATATCAAAAAAGGGCAGTTTCTGGCGCCGTGGGATATGGTCAATGTGGCAGCTAAGGCTAAAGCTACCGGTAATCAACAGATTATGGTCTGTGAGCGCGGTGTCTCGTTTGGGTATAATAATCTGGTTTCCGACATGCGGTCTTTAGCGGTGATGCGGGATACCGGTTGCCCTGTGGTATTTGATGCCACTCATTCCGTGCAATTGCCGGGTGGGCAGGGTAATTGTTCGGGCGGGCAGCGTGAATTTGTGCCGGTATTGTCGCGGGCAGCAATAGCCGTGGGGATTGCCGGCTTGTTTATGGAGACCCATCCCAATCCAGCGGAAGCCCTTAGCGATGGACCAAATTCCTGGCCATTGCACCGGATGAAGGAATTGCTTGAAATGTTAGTCACAATAGATCGGGCGGTAAAGTCCGGCAATTTAATTGAAAACACACTTTAAACACTTTAAAGGAAAGGAAATGGCAAGAATAGTCGATGTAAAAGCAAGAGAAATCCTTGATTCACGCGGCAACCCGACCGTAGAAGCAGAAGTTTATTTGGCTTCCGGCATTGTTGGCAGCGCCATGGTGCCGTCCGGCGCTTCAACCGGCGAACGCGAAGCCATTGAGTTGCGCGATGGCGACAAAGCTCGTTATTTGGGCAAAGGCGTATTGAATGCCGTTAACTTTGTCAACACAGAAATCCGTGATGCGGTGATTGGCTTAGATGCCGGCAATCAAGCGCTGCTGGATGAAAAACTGATAGCTCTGGACGGTACCCCAAGCAAAAGCCGTTTGGGCGCTAACGCTATTTTAGGCGTCTCGTTGGCAGCTGCACGGGCGGCGGCACAAGAAGAAGGTGTGCCTTTATACCGTTTTCTGAATACCAGCGGTGAGTTCATTTTGCCGGTACCATTGATGAACATCATCAACGGCGGTTCACACGCGGATAACAGCGTTGACTTACAGGAATTCATGATCGTACCGGTGGGTGCTCCTACCTTCCGTGAAGCAGTGCGCTACGGTGCTGAAGTGTTTCACAATCTGAAAAAAGTTTTAACTGCGCGTGGTTTGGCGACAACAGTTGGTGACGAAGGTGGTTTTGCGCCTAATCTGTCTTCCAACGAAGAAGCGATTGAAGTGATTTTGGAAGCGATAGAAAAAGCAGGCTATAAAGCCGGTGAAGATATTTTCTTAGCCTTGGATGCAGCCAGCTCCGAATACTATAAAGATGGCCGTTATGAATTGTCTGCCGAAGGCACCAGCTTTAACTCAGAAGAAATGAATGATTTCTTTGTTAAATGGGTAGAAAAATATCCTATCATTTCCATTGAAGACGGCCTGGATCAAAACGATTGGGCGGGTTGGAAAGATCAAACCGAAAAATTGGGCGATAAAGTTCAGTTAGTGGGTGACGATTTATTCGTCACTAACCCTGTTACCTTGCAAGAAGGTATCGATAAAGGCATCGCTAATTCGATTTTGGTGAAAGTTAATCAAATCGGTACGCTGACTGAAACCTTGGCCGCTATTAATACGGCTAAAGCAGGTGGTTATAGTGCCATTATTTCGCATCGTTCCGGTGAGACCGAAGACACCACGATTGCAGATTTAGTGGTTGCTACCGGTACAGGTCAAATCAAAACCGGTTCATTGAGCCGTTCTGACCGTGTTGCTAAGTACAATCGTTTGCTGAAAATTGAAGACGAGCTGGGCGATAAAGCCAAATATGCTGGCCGCAGCGCATTTAAAGTATTGTCTTAATACGTCTTTACTGTAATTTTGCTAGGGAATGGGCATGAAATAAATTTGGCTTCTGTTGATTTTTGCATAGAGAACATAACAAGCTGTAAATTGATTTTTATGCCTATTCCAAAGTAAGGCTATCAGAGAGTCTTACTTGCATTTCGATCAGCTAAAGTTCTACCCAACTTTATTGATAGTTTCGAGACCGTCGACAGGGGAAGTGCCATGAAAACGCTCATCGTCATCTTGCTTTTGCTGATTGCCAATTTCCAGTACCGTTTATGGCGGGGGGATGCTAGTTTGGCGCAAATCAATGAGTCCAGGAGCCACCTTGAAGCTTTGACTAAAGAAGTGCAGGAAAAAAAAGAGCGGAACGCGGCTCTCTATGCGGAAGTGCTTGATCTTCGCAAAGGTCAAGAAACCATAGAAGAGCGGGCCCGGTATGAACTGGGCATGATTAAGGAAAATGAAACCTTTTTCCAGGTGTTAGAGTAACAAATGACTTTATCTATACCCTGTTGGGCCGTCGTGCCTGCAGCGGGCGTCGGTAAGCGTATGCAAGCAGACCGCCCCAAACAATACTTATCGCTGGCCGGAAAAACTGTGCTTGAACAGACTCTTGCCAGATTACTGGCATCAGGTGCGTTTCAGGCTGTAGTCGTGGCGATTTCCGTGGAAGATCCCTATTGGCCGGAACTTACGGTTTCTCGGCATCAGCAGGTCATCACGGCAGCCGGCGGCAAAGAGCGCGCCGATTCGGTTTTGTCTGCTCTGAAAGCTTTGCAAGGCAGGGCGGCAGAAGACGATTGGGTGTTGGTGCATGACGCGGCCAGACCTTGCCTGACGACGGCCGACATCAGGCAATTGATAGACACATTAAAAGACGATGCTGTGGGCGGTATATTGGCGCTGTCTTCGCACGATACCTTGAAACAGGTTGAGGATGGCGACAAGATAAGCGCTACAGTGGATCGCAAGCACATCTGGAGAGCTTTGACGCCGCAAATGTTTCGTTATGGCATGTTGCGTGACGCCTTGCAGCAGGCTGAAGGGAATCCGGCCATTACCGATGAATCCAGTGCGTTGGAAATACTGGGATTGCAACCTAAGATAGTCGAAGGTCGGCCGGACAACATCAAAATCACTCGCCCGGAAGATCTGGCGCTGGCGCAATTTTATATGGAGCAACAACTATGATTCGAGTGGGACAAGGTTATGATGTACACCGCTTCAATACCGGTGATTACCTGATGCTGGGCGGAGTTAAGATAGCTTATGAGCACGGCTTGGAAGCCCATTCTGATGGCGATGTAGTGCTTCACGCTTTAAGCGATGCATTGTTAGGGGCCGCTGCTTTAGGTGATATCGGCAAACATTTTCCTGATACCGATCCCGAGTTTAAAGGTGCAGATAGTCGGGTTTTGCTGCGGCATGTCTACCAGATAGTGTGTGAAAAAGGTTATCGACTCATTAATGCCGACATCACTATCATTGCGCAAGCGCCGAAAATGGCGCCGCATATTGCCGCCATGTGCAGCAATATTGCCGCAGATCTGGAGGTTGATGTCGAATACATCAATGTGAAAGCAACTACCACCGAGCGTTTGGGTTTCGAGGGTCGCAAAGAAGGCATCGCCGTGCAGGCTGTGGTGCTGATAGAGAAATGATGGAGTCTATTGTCGTTGTTTGGCCTTATGCATTGGGTGGGCCGGGAGGATATGGCGAGATTAAAGCCCAGGTCGACGATTTTATTGTTGAAGAAATTTTAGCCTTTACGCCGGAAGGTAGCGGCGAGCATGTTTTTTTGCATATCGAAAAATGCGGTGAAAATACCGAGTATGTCGCCAGGCTGTTAGCCCGTTATGCTGGGGTTAGGCAACGCGATGTCAGCTATGCCGGTATGAAAGATCGGCATGGTCGCACCAGCCAGTGGTTTAGCGTCTGGTTGCCGGGTAAAGACGATCCTGACTGGACGGCAGTGGAAAATGAAAATCTAAAAATTTTGCAAGCCGTTCGCCATGCCCGCAAGCTGAAGCGCGGGGTATTGGCAAGTAATCAGTTTAATATTTTAATTCGCAACTGGCGAGGAAATAGTGATCTTGCCGTGCAACAACTGCAACTCATCAAAACCCGAGGCTTTCCCAATTATTATGGTGAACAGCGTTTTGGACATAACGGCCAAAATCTGAGCAAAGCGCTGGCGATGTTTCAGGGGGCTAAAGTCAAACGTGAACAGCGATCCATCTATTTATCAGCTGCGCGCTCTTATTTATTTAACCTGATTTTGTCGGCCAGAGTTAAGGGGCAAACTTGGGATAGCGCCATGCCGGGTGATGTTTTTAAGCTGGCAAAGAGCAATAGTCAGTTTCAGGTGGAGCTTATTGATCCGCCATTGCTTGAGCGCTTGGCGAGCGGTGATATTCATTCTACTGGCGCTTTATGGGGCAAAGGCAATAGTGCGGTATCGGGTGAGGCGATGTTGCTGGAGCAGCAATTGATTGCCGAACATCCGGTTTTGGCCGAAGGTTTGGAAAAAGCTGATTTGGAGAGTGATCGTCGAGCCTTGCGAGTCATACCGGAAAATCTACGTTGGCAATTTGAGGCCAAGAATTCCCTGCGTTTGACTTTTGGCCTGCCTGCCGGCAGTTATGCTACGGCTCTACTACGAGAAGTTGTTGATTTATCTGTGGAGCTTGCGCAATAAAGGCTGCATAGTATTATAAGATGTGCCGCACAGCGTGAAGCGCATCTTTTGTGATTTTGTGCCTGATAGCCTGCAAGGAGTATTTTTTCTTGAAAAAGCCTCTGATGAGTAGATGCGTGTTATTACGCAAATTCTGCTGCTTGAAATGTTGAATCATCCTATAACTGCTGTGCAAAGTTTATTTCCGGGATTTTCACCTGAAGATAGTGCGCAAATCGGCAAGGCGCTGGCTATTGTGGAGCAGGCTGGTAGCCAGATTTCACAACAAGCAGCCAATTTTAGACCTACCGGGATTGATGTAGCCAAGGTTTTGATGACGGTACAGGTCAATCTGGATGTCATACTGGCGGCGCTGCTGAGTGATTCAAGACTGGCAAAGCAGCTTTCCGAGGCCGACATTAACGCGCAATTCGGCAGCACGGTGGCGGCGCTGGTTAAGGATGTGTTGTGGCTGAACAAGGTGAATATTTACAGCCCGGACATGGCTAATCAGCCCAATCAGTCTGAAATCCTACGGCGCATGTTGTTGGCGATGACTCATGATGTGCGGGCAGTGCTGATAAAACTGGCTTATCGGATTCAGCGTCTGCGGAATCTAGCTGTTGAAGAAGTTGATATCCGCCGCTTTATTGCCCGTGAAACGCTAGACATCTATGCGCCGTTGGCTAATCGTTTGGGAATTAGCCAATTTAAATGGGAATTGGAAGATTTGGCCTTCCGGTATCTGAATCCTGATAGTTATTTCTCTATCGCCAAAGCATTAGCCGATAAGCGTCAACAGCGTGAAGCTTGCATCGAACAATTTCAGACGGCGTTACGGGAAAAGCTGCTGGAAGAAGGCGTGGATGCTAAGGTTTATGGTCGCCCTAAGCATATCTACAGCATTTGGTGCAAGATGAGCTCTAAACAGCGCGGGATAGACGAGCTGTACGATTTATTGGCGGTACGGATTATTGTCGATAGTCTATCGGTTTGCTATACGGTGTTGGGCATAGTTCACAGTTGCTGGCAATATATCCCTAAAGAGTTTGACGACTACATCGCCAACCCTAAAGAAAATGGTTATCAATCGTTGCATACCGTGGTGCTGGATGGGCAGGGCAATCGTATTGAAGTACAAATTCGTACTAAGGCTATGCACGAATTTGCTGAATTGGGTGTGGCGGCGCATTGGCGCTATAAAGAAGGTCGTAAGTTTAATGCAGCCACCGAAAAAAATATTGCCTCGCTCAGGCAATTGCTGGATTACAAAGATAATGGCGACAGCCTGATTGAAAGCTTTCATACTGAGCTGTTTTCTGATCGGGTGTTCGTGCTGACGCCGGCCGGTAAACTGATAGACCTCATCAAAGGCGCGACACCGCTGGATTTTGCCTATGCCATCCATACCGAAATTGGTCACAGCTGTCGTGGCGCCAAGGTTAACGGTCAGATTAAACCTTTGACCTATAAATTGCGCTCAGGTGAACAAATTGAAATTATCACTGTTAAAAATGGACGGCCGAATCATAACTGGCTAGACCCCAATTTAGGCTACCTAAAAACGCCGCGGGCGATTAGTAAAATCAAAAGCTGGTTCAAGCAACAGCAATTGACCGAAAATGTATCCGTCGGTAAGCTAATTCTGGATAAAGAAAGCAAGCGGCTTGGACTTAAAACCGTTGATTTGCCGGAGTTATTGAAGTATTTTAAATTAAGTGAAGCGGCGGATTTTTATGAAGCGCTAGGGCGTGGCGATATTAGTCAGCGGCAATTGGTTTCCGCGTTAAAAATACCGGAATTGGAGCAACCCGTACCGATACGGCTGGTTGTGCCTAAAACCGCCGCCAATTCTGCTGTTATGGTGGCAGGTATCGATAATGTTGTGACTACGTTAGCGCATTGCTGTATGCCGGTTAATGGTGACGAAATTATCGGTTTTATCTCGCATAAAAGAGGCATTACCATCCATCGCAGTGATTGTGGCAATATACTTAATCTACCCGCTGAGCAGCAACCTCAGTTAATCAATGCCGAGTGGAGTGGACTTCATGCGGCTCGACATACCGTACCTATTATTATTCACGCCTTTAATGCCCAAAATTTGCTTAGCGATGTTTCGCAACTTTTGTCGGCGGCCAAGGTGCATATCAGTGACGCTTCGCTAAAAACTCATGATGATCTCTCGGCGATTCTCAATTTGTCCATACAAGTTGAAAATACCCAGCAGCTTAGCCTGGTTTTGGCTAGGATCAATCAGTTGCCTAATATTCTTGAAGTTAAACGTAGAGTGTGAATATGGGGATAGATGCGCATCTTTATCGGCAAAGGTTTAATATGTCAACATTATTTATTGATTAACTGATCTACAAGCAAAAAAATGAACCCAATTTCTACAGATATGTTGTTTGCTTACTGGTCTACGCCGCAGCTTGAGATCAGTATCCTGATACTGATGAACGTTTTGGGGGCTTTGCTGTTGGGAATGCTGGTCGGTTACGAGCGCTCTTTTCATGGGCGTGCTGCGGGTATGCGAACTTATGGCTTGGTTTGTATGGCCTCGGCAGCGGTTACCGTGATTGTCGGTTTCCCCCACTATTGGTTTGGCGGATTGGCACCGTTAACGCCAACAGCCGACCCCACTCGAGTGATTCAAGGCATTGTTACCGGCATCGGCTTCCTGGGGGCCGGGGTTATCATGAAAGAGGGTTTCAATATCAGTGGGTTAACGACGGCTGCCTCAATATGGGCCTCTTCGGCTATCGGTATTTTATGCGGTGCCGGTTTTTATTTGGCCGCCATTATGTTGGCCTTAATTTCTTCGGCAACTATGATTTGGGGTGGGCATATAGAGATGATATTGCCTTCTCATCATGCGCTTGCCATTTGTCTTTGTTTTCGCTCAGGTTATCAGCCTACGGCTGGAGAGGTACAGGCATTGGTGGCGGAATGGGGCTATCAGCTTGGCGAAGGCAATATCAGCATTAACCGTCATGAGGATCATGAAGAGTGGCATCTGACTTTGGTAGCCATTGACAAGCAAAAATTGCCGATACTGGCGATTGCGGAAAGATTGAGAAATTGCGACATTTTAAGTACTTATCAAGTGGCGTTTGCCCGTAATTAACGGCTGACGGTAAATTAGCGGCTTTGCCGTAAATTGTTTTGAAGGGGGTGAGATGAATCAAGCTAGCGTGTGGGAACGAATTGCATCTTTTAATCAAGGGCGTGATCCAGAGCGGCTGTTGTTGAAGTATAAAGCCATGCAGCACGATGCTTTTGCTTTTTTACGCGGCACGGCGCATTTGTTTTATCAGGATTGGCCGCAGGATTCTGCACTTAATGTTGCACCATTGGTATGGCTGAGCGGTGATTTGCATTTTGAAAATTTTGGCAGTTACAAAGGTGATAATCGCTTAAGTTATTTTGATATCAACGATTTTGATGAGGCAACATTAGCGCCCTGTACCTGGGATTTGACTAGGTTTCTGTGTAGTTTGCTGGTGGGTGCGCAAACCCTGGGGGTTGATCAAGCGCAAGCTTTACAATTGTGTGAAGGCTTTTTGGTTACCTACAGCCGCGAATTGAGTACAGGTAAGGCCAGGTGGATAGAGCGGGCAACTGCTGTTGGTATGGTGCGGGATTTGCTCAAAAATCTTAAACGCAGATCTAGAGCCAATTTGTTACATGAACGTACTATCAATCAGCAAGGTGAGCGTTTGCTGAAAATTGACGGTATTAAGGCATTAGCGGCAAGTGATGATGATAAGCTGCGGATAACGGCGCTGATAGACTTGTTTGCCGTTAAACAGCCCAAGCCGGAGTTTTTTCGAGTGCTGGATGTTGCCAGACGCATTGCGGGGGTTGGCAGTCTTGGGCTGGAGCGTTATGTGGTATTGATTAACGGCAAAGGTGCAGATCAGCATTATTTGTTGGATATTAAGCATCAGCCGGGGTCAGCATTAAGTCCTTATTTGACGGCGCAGCAACCGCTATGGACTAGTGAAGCGGAGCGCGTCGCGACGCTGCAGCGTCGCGGTCAGGCAATTGCGCCGGCATTTTTATCGACCATTGTCGATGGCAAGCGTTCTTATGTGATCAAAGAGCTAATGCCGCAGCAAGACAGATTACATTTAAGGCATTGGAATGGCAAGTTGCCGCGTTTGCACAAAGTTGTACAGGCGATGGCGGAACTGGTTGCTTGGCAACATCTGCGTACCGGCGGCTGGCAGGGTTCGGCTATTGCAGATCAGTTGCAGGCATTTGGGCGGCAAACGGACTGGCAGCAGCCTTTGTTGGAATATGCTTTGACCTATACTCGGCAGGTAAGATTGGATTGGCTGAGTTTTAGAGAGGATGCCAACACCAATTTGCTGGAACGCTCGGATTAAAATGGCAATGCTGAAGTTGCCGTGCTGTACCTGAGAAGGTGAGTTAATAACATTATGTGTTGATATATCAACACATAACCAACATCTATTGTTGAAATATCAACAGTTATCGTTTGAGATGTACTTGTAGACTCAATGATTGCTGACTTTTGGGGTTTGGCATAAAACGTGCTTGACAATGAATGTACGGCGATTTGATCCCCAGGGCACCCTATTGGGGCGTCACGGATAGATGCTGACCGGATTACCGGAAGCCAGTTTGTCTTTAATAGGCGGCTGGCTTTTTTTTTGTCCATGCCCGGCACGTTGGGCGGCAGTAGTTCAACATGGCTACTATTTTCAACGGCGGCTTGCTTGGCAAGTAGTAAAAAAGTATATTTTTGATAATTTTTTCGGCAGCATTAATGCTGGTCGTAGCAAAGAGGAACTAGCATGACATTATTGGCCTTTGATGAACTGCAATCGCGATCCCTTTCGCACTCAGTACGTGCGACAGCGTTAGTGTTTGAAGATCCGGTTTCCCGGCGTTTGTTGGATCAGATTGAACGGATAGCGCCTAGTGATGCGACGGTATTGATCATAGGTGAAACCGGAACAGGCAAGGAATTGGTCGCGAGGCATATACACGCGCTCAGCAAACGCAGCCATGCCACCTTTGGTGCTTTAAATTGCGCGGCGTTGAGTGAAAATTTAATCGAAAGCGAATTATTCGGGCATGAGAAAGGTGCTTTTACCGGGGCGGTGGCTACCAAAGAAGGCTGGTTTGAAAACGCCAATAAGGGCAGTTTGTTTCTGGATGAAGTGGGCGATTTGCCGCTAGGTTTGCAGGCAAAGCTATTACGGGTACTGCAAGAGCGAGAGGTTGTTAAAGTCGGTTCTAGACAACCAGTGCCGGTGGATGTCAGGATTATTGCCGCAACCAATGTTAATCTGGAAGAAGCGGTTGCCGCGTCCCACTTTCGTGCCGATTTGTATTATCGTTTTAATGTGGCGACGATACATCTATCACCGTTACGTGACAGACCGGGCGATATTTTGCCATTGACCAAACACTTTTTAAAAACCTATGGTGATCGTTTGGGTTATGGGGAAATCAAGTTATCACCCGCCACGGAACTGGCTTTACTGAATTACGATTGGCCCGGCAACATTCGTGAATTGGAAAATGCTGTGCATAGGGCTTTACTGGTTTGCCCCGGCAATCGTTTGCGACCTGAGGATTTTAAGCTGTCCGGGGTAAGAACCCTGGAAACCGGCCCCATCATTTCCACCAGTTCTTTAGAAAGCGCACTGCAAAGATTGTGCGAACAAGCGCCGCCTAAGCTATTTGAAATCATAGAAGAAACCGTAATCCGCACGGCGTTTGAGTTTTGTGAAGAAAATCAGGTACAGACCGCAAAATTGTTGGATATTAGCCGTAATGTGTTGAGGCATAAGCTGGGGCTTTACGGCATGTTGCCGAATGGACAGAAAAAGCTGGAAGAAGGGGCTGTGATTGCTTAACAGGCAACCGAAAAGCGCTACCAGCTGTGGGCACGCCAATTGTATTTTGACGATTAGGCATACCGGGAACGCCGAGGCTCAGCTCGGCACTGATGAATCCAGATGCAGTAAAATTTTGCTGACGCCCGTCATACCAAGGAACAGCGTCTTGTCGGCCAACCGGAAAACAGCACTGGCGAACGTGTCCAACTGCTGATTCTAGGTTAAAAATTCTTATAAACAATATCTTGTGCCGGCCCATTCATTAGTTCAGTCACCGCTGCTGAAATAACGACCAGCGCAGTTACCCAGGCCGTCCTAGTGTAATGCGACAACAACACAGGGGTATTGCCTATAGTAATACTTAGCGCCAGATTTCTGCCGGCTTCCAGCGCAGCCAGCACCAAGGTGGCGATGGCCCACAAAATAACAAATGCCAAGCCGGCAGCCGACCAGCCCAGTTTGCCGCTAAAGTCACTGATTTGGCTCCAGTCCGCCCAAAAGCAAATTAAGCTCATGCTGTACCAGGTAAAAGTTAAGCCTCTGGATACCGATTGATAAACAATATTGGCGGCCAGGGCTTTATAGCCCTTTTTACCCAACAGATTGTGTATCCAGATCCGATAAAGCTTATTGGCGCTGACCCCTAAGCCCAGCAATAGGCCATAAATAGCGAACACGCCGGTTTGTCCATGCCAAAAACCCATTAGGAAAAATGTCACAAAGAAGGCAAATACCCCAAGGTAAGGTTCTACGCTAGGGGAGGGAAAGCGGGTCATTAATGACATCACCAGTGGGTTGTAGACATAAAACTTTAACCAGTTGGATAGGGTGATATGCCAGCATGACCAAAAGTCCAGAAAATTGGTGGCGGCAAACGGCCGATTAAAATTTTCCGGTAATTCCAAGCCAAAAAAACGACCGATACCGATGACTATATCGGTGTACCCTGAAAAATTAAAATAAAGATAAATGGTGTAAAACGCCGATAAGGCTATGCCGGCCAAAGCTCTATCTAATAACGGCGCGTCTGCCGACAAGTCTTGAATGCCTTGTTTTTGCCAGATTGAGATAAAAGCCGCCATTACCAGCACTTTAAAAGCGCCAATAGCAATCCGTTCTATTGCACTGCCGATGCTGATTAGATTTAAGGCAGGCTTTTCCTGGGCGTTATGCATTTGCGCAAAATCCTGATAGCGCTGAATGGGCCCGGAGATCAGGGTGGTAAAATTAAAGATAAAATTGAGATAAACCAATAAGCCTATCGGTTCCTGTGTTTCTTCTTCGCCGATATCAATAGACATCTGCATGACCCGGAAAAAGATATAGGATAGACCGATCGTTAAATAAGGCACTTCCAAAAATAAGGCGCTGGGTACAAAGGTGTATTTTTTCAGCCAGAAAAAACTGCCGATCACCGCTGTCAGCCAATACCAAAAATATCGTCGCCCCTTGGTTGTTTGCATAAGACGTATGCCACCATAACCAATCGCTACAAATGCCAGCATAGGTATATAGGTGGCAGGTTGGTGAGAAAAACTGGCGAAAAAACCAAGATTTATCGCCAAAAATACATATTGGCGTGATTTTCCGCCAGGCGCTAAGTTATAAATTAATGCGGCGGCAAGTGCAAAGATGGCAAAATTAATAGAGGTAATGCTCACGGCGACTCCTTTACTGCGGTAGTCCAGAAACGATTGCACACTGGCTGAACGGTGCTACCGTACCATCCAGCAGGCGCTGGGAAATGGCGTTTGCGAATAAGGCATGTCCGGCCTCGGTCATATGGCCATCCACTGGAAAGAACAGTTGTTCCGGTTGTGCGGTGGCGGCAAATGCCGGTAAGGTATCCATAAAGATAATGCCGTGTTTTGCAGCAATTTGAGCAACTCGGCGGCCGATCTGAAACGGGTCGGTGCCGGCTGGGCGGGTTTTTGGATCAAGCAGTGCGGTTTGAATGCGCTGCGAGCCTAAAACCAGCATAAAAGGCACACCAGCGGCGTGGGTGGTATCAGCCATTTCACCCAACAGCAAATCCAGCATTTCCATGCGCTTTTCCCAGGCTGGAGATAAGGGCTCACGTAAATAGTCGGCTTTGTCGCCATGCATCAGAAATAAGGCAATATATTTTTCCCGATTTTGATAAACCATATGTTGTGCTGCCAGTACTGCCCGACTATCGGCAATGGTTGCATCGATCATGCTGATTAAGGTGGTTTGCTTGTGAGTAAGGTCAGCCGGTTTTGCCTGTTCCTGTAACAGCACTTCCGGGTGTCGGCGGTTTTCCAACACCTTAGGGTCAACCGTATCCTCCAGTTCATAAGGCGAGACCACCAGCATGATTAGATCAGGCTTTAATGCTAAAGCTTCTGGAATTAACCAGTATTGATCAATGGGTTTGTAACCGGCTACCCCCATATTCTGAAGTTCTACCGGCCGCCGACATTGTTTACTCAGTGTTGTCGCTATTCGCGGCGCAAAAGCATCTTCATAGGGTACTTTGAAGCCTTCTGAGGTTGATGCACCCATCAATGCCACCCGTAGGGAGTTGACCGGTTTTGGCCCGCAGGATTCACGGGTGCGGTAGCCGCATTCGTTATAAGCATACTCCACCATTACGCCTTCTGCTGCTTTGCGATGACAAACGGAATTGGGGGTAAAACGGTAGCGATGCAAAGGGTCTTTAGTGCTGCAATTTCCTGCGCTGCTCTCGGCGAACCAATAACGGGAAAATACTTCCGCGCCACCCAATAATAGCAGTATGGTCAACAGACTGATCAGCGGCAAGATCACATAATCGCGGCGCGGCAGTTTTTCAGAGTCTTTGGTCAGCATAGTACGGTTTTTGGTCGATTTAGCAGGTTAAATCTTACAATCGGCAGATTTGCATCGGTATCGCTTCTTCGGCTGCGTCGGCAACCGTCAGTGACCAATGGCTATTGCCGTCGGGATCGGTTGCTTCGTGGGTAAAGCCCAACTTGGCGTAATGTTCTTCAACCAACTGATTACGCTCGGTGGGAATATAAACCCCAAGCAAGCGTTTAATCCCTTGTTGACGGGCCTGGCTTAGTATTTCCTGTAATACTGCGCGTTCCACTTTGCGGCCCAGTACCCGGCAACTCATCAGCCAGGTATCAATCTCCCAGTCCTCACCATTTCGGCGGCAGATAATTACGCTGATCATGCCGTTGTCGCCAAATACATCGGCCAAGCGTACTTGTAAGGTAAAGCAATCCGGCGAATATTGCGCATCCTTTACTTCATCTTCACTATAGCGCTTGGTGGTCAGATTAAATTGATTGGATTTATTAATCAATTGAGTAATACGCGATCTGCCGGTATCGTCAAAAGCCTGAAAAGTAATTTTCATCGCCAGCGAAACCAGATACGCATCCAGGTCGCCAACTTGCTGCTGTAAAGCGACTCGGCGGGCGTTGTCTTGATAAAATTCCGCCCGTTTGCGATCTTCATCGGAGAAGGCCACCGCCTCAAAAAAACCACCCGCTAATAAATATCGAGTATAAAGTGCTGGATTATCGGGTAATTCCGGTACGGCAACTTGCGGTAACATGCCGCGCACCAGGTTGCGCTCGACCGGGTTATCGTCTAGAAATACCATGGCATCCAGACCTAGCGCCAATTCTTTGGCAATGGCGGTAATATTGGTGGCTTTGTCGTTCCAGTTAGCTTGAAAAACCGCCAGATGCTCTTCTTTTAACAGCATCTCGGGATGCTCTCGAAAAGGCTGGCGGGCGATTTCGTCATTGTTCTTGGATGATACCGCCAACACTATGCCGCGATCGCGCAAGGCCAAGGCGGTTTGCTGTACATCCAGATGTGCTTCGCCGGTAGCATCGCCTTGACCGATCACGATGCCTTCCAGACCGTCATCCCCAATAATCCCGCCCCAAACGGTATTATCTAAATCCAGAATCAGGCAGCGGCGGCTTTTGCCGCGTTGCGCGGCAATGGTGCGGCCGACATGCTCGGCATATAAAGGTAAATAAGCGCTGGCGAAAGGTAGTTTTGCCAAATGCCAGAAAGTGGGGTCATGCCATTGCGCCAAACCCACTGTTTCCGCTAAACCGGCCACATCCAGCAGTACATCGGCGGTGCCTGCCAAGCTTTCCGCCAGGCCGATATTGATTGCATTGATCAGGCTGCGCATCGTACCGGGCAAGGCCAATTCAAAACTGCCGGTTAAAGATTCCACCGGTCTGGCAATGGTCTGAATAATACAAAAAGCGTTGGAATTGGCATGTAGGCCGGTGCGGATTGTCGCCAAATGTTGCAGGCTGGCAGATACTGTGGCTTGATGGCCGGCGGTATCTCCAGGCGTAGTGCGCAACGGCAGGCCGCGATAATCAATAGCAATCAGCACCGCATCCGGTTGTGCTTGATTGATGGTGGACTCGGGATTCAGCGCTTCCTGTACGGCTTGGCCGAAATCGGCTTCTATGCAGCTTAAGTTTATGCCGTACCGGGCGGCTGTGGCGGTTAAGGCGGGTACCAGCAAATGTGAGGTAGCATTACTGATAATGCCCAGTTTAAAAGGCAATAACGGCGCCATGGATAGCTCGGCAGTTCGGGCCTTATCAATGACCTTAGCCAGTTTGTTTAGGCTGTTCTCATCCAGGCCATAACTTGCCAGGCTACGAATTCGTTGCCCCAGATCGTCACTGCTATCTAAAGCGGTACGACACAACTGGGTGAAGTTTTCCGGTTGCCGAGGCAACCACTCAAGATTGACATACAAATCGGAACTCATGGTGTTTAGACTCTCTTGTTGCTTTAGGTTAGGCAGGCGGCAGCGAATAAACTCAGCCAGAGCAATCCAGACCACCTGAGACGATACTGTCGCAAACGCTGACGATCAAGTCTTGGGCAGAAATGATTAGCCGCCTAAGATTCGCTGGTGTTCTAAAGGCTTAGACGCAGCATTTCTGGAAAAACTGGCCCACTGCTGGAACTGTTGTCGACGGCGATTTACTTTCCCGGCAAGGTCTTACAGTTTGGATTGGATTAATGCGGCAAGCTCGCCGACATTTTTAAGCTTGCCAATTTCAGCAGCGGAAAACTTTACCTTGAAATGCTTTTCCACCGTCAACATCAAACGCAGATTACTTAGGCTATCCCATTCGTCAATATCTTTGGCAGTCAGCTCGGGGGTGGCTACTAGGCTATCATCATCAAAAACAGTTTGAAAAATTTCAGTCAAACTATCGAAAATTTGGTTTACCGGCATTATCAATGTCCTAAAATTCTAACTGGATACCAAGGCTATGCTGACGGAAATGCAATTCACGTTGTAGCCCGATGAGACGCTTATGGCCAGTGTAAAAATGGTAACTATTCAGCGTGATTTTTGAAAGTTAAAAAATCAATGGCATCACTTAGGCCTACCAAAGATGGGTTTCGCTATAGCTCTACCCATCCTACGCTGAATAGTTAGCAAAAATATTGTTGCAATAACGGCGCAAAAGCTTGCCGGAAGTATGAATTGCAGTTTTGCAAGTGTCAAGCAATTGACGAAGACAACAGGTGTTTCTTGGGAGTCGGAATAAAGAAAGCGACGGAACACTGTTGGCCTGAAATCCGGTTTACAATAATTTCTGACGGTAATTATTGAACGTTAGATTCGCTGTAAGATCAAAAGCTATTATAACTATTCAGTAGGTTTTTTTAAGCCTAAAACAGGGGGTTATAGGATGTGCTGAGCGGCGTGAAGCGCATCTGTCGCGTTTGGGGCTGGCTATTTACGGCGAATAGTTACAGATCATTAAATTTAAGGAGAAGATGATGTTTAGACAGCGTTTTAAATGGTTAGCCATACTCTACTTTTTCTCTGCCTTGGTATTTGGGCAAACACCAAGCAACAGCACACCGCTGCCTTTACCGCCAAGCACTAGCTCAAGCCGTGGTATTCCACCGGTGCCGGTAGAACAAGCGCTGATTCCTGAGGGGGTTTTTGCACAGGAACTGGTTGATGCCTTAAAACTGGGGCCGATAGCAGATCAGGCCAAGGCGGAAGCTTTATTAAGCAGTTTAGGCATTGAGCCGAAAAACGGCTGGATTTCAGAATACCCGGTCACGCCGGCTGTGTTGGGAGACATTGATAACGATATTGCCGCTGTCTGTGAGCAAGGGAGAATCGCTTTGCCTAAAGATCAGGTAATCAAAAAGGTCAATGCCTTAAAGGCTAGGTTGGGATTTAATATTAGCCTTAGCCCCAATACGCCGCCATTAACCGGTCAGCCGCCTAATCCCGGTAATACTAAAATTTACAGTTATATCGATAATAAAGGGATGAAATATTTTACCGATGATTTTGATTCCATCCCGCCGGAATACCGGGATCATGCCAAACTTCTAAGCCAACCGTCGTCGCCGGGTTCATCGGCAGTGATGCCGAGTGTACCGCCAGACTGGTCAGGAACCCAGCCGTTGCCGCAAGCGCAGCAATACGGGCCGATGCTTGATCCAAATATCTTGGACAGTTATTATCAAGACCAAGGGCCGCCGGTAGTGACTTACTATTCGCCGCCATCGCCCTATGATTATCTTTATTCCTGGGTGCCTTATCCTTTCTGGTCAACCGGTATCTACTTTACCGGCTTTTACGTGTTAAACAATTTCCAGAAACAAATTATCTATAACAATATTCCTTATCATCTTAGCCACCATGTCGGACCGGGAAGCATCAACAATGCTACCTATCATAGAGGTTCGGGTAATGGCTGGTATCCAGCGGGCAATGCGCAAGCAGGCGCTAGGGCAATCGTAAAGCTTGAGCAAAATCATCAATATAATACCTTTAACCATCCGCAATTTCAGACACCGGCTCAACAAGCGAGACCGTTTGCTGCACCTCGCAATCTGAATAATGCGCCTGCCACTAATAATCGGCCGGGAGTGATGCCAAGGCCAATGTTTCAGCCCTCGCAGCAAATCGAAGGCAGAGTGTATAACCAAGTGCCGCAGTATCGGCCTAATCCGGGCTTTGAGGAACGTCAATTTCGTCCTAATCCGGCCTACAATCCCGGTTTTGAAGAGCATCGCATTATTAATTCGCCGCAAATATACGGCGGAGGAGGTGGGGGGCATATTGAAGCGCGTCCGGCAGAAGGCGGCAGAGGTGGACGGCGATAATCGCTTGCTATGGTAGACTGTTGTCGTTTTACACAACCAGAACCAGTGATCAAAATCTCTATGACCTTATTGAATCAGGTAAACACCATCTTATATAGTGTTTTACAGATAGACGAAACTCGGCAACCGCTGACTATAGACAGCCCTTTATTGGGTGCCTTACCGGAATTCGACTCAATGGCGGTGGTCGTTATCATTACCAGACTGGAAGATCATTTTGGTTTTGCTATCGATGATGATGAAATTGACGCCACCGTGTTTGAAACAGTCGGCTCTTTGCTTAGCTTTGTCTCGGGTAAACTGGCTTAATTATTAGTTGTGTGATGCAGCCATTATTTATACCCTCAACGTTTGGCCCATTATTTGGTCTGTTGTTCCGGCCTGTTAATGCGGCAAAGTGGCCTGTCATTATTCATATTCCGGCTTTTGCAGAAGAAATGAATAAAGCACGACGAATGGTCAATTTACAAGCGCAGGCCTTTGCCGAACAAGGTTATGCTGTGCTGATTTTAGATTTATTCGGCACCGGTGACAGTGCAGGTGATTTTGGTGCGGCCAGTTGGGATATTTGGCAAAACAATATTGCCGATACTATCGAGTGGCTAAAACAACAGGGTGCCCAGACGATAACACTATGGGGGTTGAGAACCGGCGCTTTATTGGCGATGGATTATGCCAGCCGTAATCCCATTGACCATTTACTGTGTTGGCAACCCGTGTTAAACGGCGATGTTTTTATCAACCAATTTTTGCGTTTGCAGGTAGCGGCCGCAATGATGGACAGTACCGCCCCGCCAATCAAAACGGCTGAGCTGAAGCGGCAATTATTGGCCGGTCAAGCCATAGAAGTAGCCGGTTATCAATTAAACCCTGAGTTGGTCAAATCTTTATTGGCCTTACGTGCCGAACAATTGAATTTACAAACAGTCGCCGAAACTGCCATTTTTGAATTAGCGGCCAGCGCCGATCAGCCGGTTTCGCTTGGTAATGCGCAATTTCTGCTAAGCCTGCAACAAGCCTGCTGCACGGCATCGTTGATACAAGTGGTTGGTGATTTTTTCTGGGCCAGTCAAGAAGTGACTGTTGCGCCGGACTTGCTCAAAGTCAGTGTTGATAAAGTTAATCAGTGGCTATGAACATATTGGAAACGCCTGTGGTTTTTGACTGCAGACAGCAGCCTCTACTCGGCATATTGCATACCAGCAGCATTCCCGGCGCGGTCGGGGTGTTAGTGATTGTGGGCGGCCCGCAATATCGGATCGGCGGCAGCCGGCAATTTGTGTTATTGGCGCGTCATTTGGCCAGTCAAAACATCCCGGTGTTTCGTTTTGATGTCCGCGGCATGGGGGATTCGGCAGGCGAACAGCGTCGCTTTGATCAACTGGATGATGATATAGCCGCCGCTATAGACTGTTTTTTTGCGCATTGCCCAATGCTTGAACGAGTGGTGCTGTGGGGCTTATGCGATGGTGCCGACGCTGCCTTATTTTATAGCTATCAAGACAAACGGGTACAGGGTTTGATTTTACTGAATCCCTGGGTTTATACCGAACAAGGCGCGGCCAAGGCCGTACTTAAACATTATTATCGGCAACGTTTATTAAGCCCGGATTTTTGGCGGAAAGTTTTTTTATTTAAATTCAATATCTCGAAATCAGTAGTCGCTTTTTTGAATTTGCTGAAACAGGCTAAAGTTGCGCCGGCCAGCAGCTCTATTGGTAAGGTCGATGTTACGCTGGCCTTGCCGGTTAGAATGCGAGAAAGTCTGCGGCAATTTGCTTATCCGGTGTTATTTATTTTGGCTGGACGCGATTTAACTGCCAGTGAATTTAAAGAAACGGTTAAAGGTGATGCTATCTGGCAAAGTTTGCTGAATCAGCCGCAGGTTAGCGTTCTGGAATTGGAGAAGGCTGATCACACTTTTTCTACTACAGTCTGGCGGAATCAGGTCGCGGAATGGACGGTGGAATGGGTGCAAAATCAAGTTTAGGAAAAAGCGATAGTTGTTCCGCCTTAAACCAGTTGTCTTCTGAAAATGACAGCAAAATTTTCCTGTTTTCACCTGTCACATAAACGACCGTATAAGTGACAGGTGAAAAATGCTAATTGGTTATATGCGAGTGTCCAAGGCAGATGGTTCTCAGGTTTGCGATTTACAGCCCAGGTCTGACCGCTTGCCTTAAAGCGTTGCGTGAAGGGGACACTCTGCTTGTGTGGAAGCTGGATCGGCTAGGGCGTGATCTTCGGCACTTGATTAATACCGTTCATGATTTAACGGGAAGAGAAATCGGCCTTAAAGTTTTGACCGGTCAAGGCGCAGCCATTGATACCACGACCGCCGCCGGTAAACTGGTTTTCGGAATTTTTGCGGCGCTTTCGGAATTTGAGCGTGAACTCATTTCGGAACGGACGGTTGCCGGACTAGCGTCTCCAGAGTGCAACCGACTTTTGAAATTTGTGCAGTTGTCTTCTGAAAATGACACAGCCCTAGTAGTCCACCAATCTATTTGTGACGGGTAGACTAATCTGATGCCGGGGTATTCTGTCAGAGGTTTAGCAGGCATGGACGGCTATTTACTCCTGCAATAGCACTTCCCTGTGGCTCATGCCGACTCAAGCCTATAGGGATGTATTTACGGCGTCCTCTGACAGAATACCCCGGCATCAGATGGGTAGCTTTTAGCCGTCATTATAAGTTTGGCTAGCCACTAGCTCAAACCAACACCTCCACCGCATCCGGCTGACTCAAAAACTTACCCGGACTAGCGGTATACCCATAAGCCCCGGATTGATAAATCACCACCAGATCACCAATTTCCGCTTTTGGCAGCGAGACTTTTTCTGCCAGTATGTCCAGTGGGGTACACAACGGCCCGACGACAGTGATGGTTTCCATGTCCTGCGCCTGCATTTTATTGCCGATGCAAACCGGGTAATTCTTACGAATCACTTGGCCAAAATTACCGGAGGCAGCCAGATGGTGATGGAGTCCGCCGTCGGCTACTAAAAATACTTTGCCGCGTGATTGTTTTTTATCCACGATGCGGGCCACATACAGTCCGGCTTCGCCGACCAGATAACGGCCCAATTCAATAATGACTTCTGCGGTTGGCAGTTTTTGGGTGATTATCGCCATTTCAGCTGTCAGCGCTTCGCCAATCAGCTTAATGTCTAAAGGCTTATCGCCAGGAAAATACGGGATACCAAAGCCGCCGCCGATATTTAAGCTCAGGATAGGCGAGGGGCATTGCGCAGCAAGTGCTGCAGCCAGTTGTAAACTTTTTTGCTGTGCTTCAATAATGGCTTCGGTTTTTAAACTTTGCGAGCCGCTATAGATATGAAAGCCTTGAAATGCCAGCCCCAAATGCTTAATGCGCTGTAATACTGCCGGCAGTTGTTCTTCATCAATCCCAAAGGCGCTGGCTGCGCCGCCCATTTTGACGCCGGCGGCCTTTAGTTCAAAGGTGGGGTTGATTCTGACCGCTACCTTGGCGGGTAGTTTTAACATCGCCGCTTGTGCTGCTACAGCTTCCAACTCATGCATAGATTCGAGATTGATGGTCACGCCGGCCGCGATAGCTTGTTGTAATTCCGCTAGCCGTTTGCCGGGGCCGGCAAAGCTAATCTGCGTCGCCGGCATAGTGCTATCCAGCGCCACCTTCATTTCACCGCTAGAGGCTAAATCAAAACCGTCAACCAGTGTTGCCATATGCTGTACCAGTGCCGGCATAGGATTGGCTTTTAGCGCATAATGAATTTTCAACGCCGCCGGCATGACCTGACGTAATTGTTTAACCCGTTCCGTCAATACCTGTCTATCATAGGCATAAAATGGGGTTTGCCCTACGCGTTGTACCAAACGGCTGAGGGGGATACCGCCGACCAGCAGCTCGCCATTCTCAACCGGGAAGCAGTTATTGGCGGCGTGGCGCGGTGAGTTGCGAGTCATGGGTTTATATTAACTTGAAACTGGCCGGCAAACTGTTGAGTCAGTAATTTGCGATCAATTTTGCCGTTGGGATTGCGTGGTAAATCCGGCAGTATTTCAATTTTGGTAGGCAGCATGTAATTGGGTAATTGTACTTTGCAGGTATCAAGTAATACTTGTGGGTTAAGATCGGTGTTTGGTTTTGCGCTAACCACAACTAATATGGTCTGCCCCAGGCACGGATGCGCTATGCCAATTGCCGCCGCGTCCTGAATCATGCCCGTGGCGTAAATCACCTCTTCGATTTCAGTGGGGCTTATTCGATAACCGGAGGTTTTAATCATATCGTCCTGCCGGCCGATAAAGTATAAATAACCTTCTTCATCTATTGTGACAGTATCACCGGACCAAACGGCAATTTCCGGCAATGGCAGGCCGGCAAGTTGACCGGGCGCTGGTTTAAAACGTTCTGCCGTTTTTAATGGATCGTTCCAATAGCCTAGGCTCACCAAGGCCCCTCTATGCACCAACTCGCCTGCTTCGCCAGGGGCGCATGGGCTGCCGTCTGCCCGTACCACCATGATTTCGGCATTAGGGATGGCTTTGCCGATAGAATCCATGCGTTTATCAAGCTGGTCAGGCGGCAGATAGCTGGAACGAAAGGCTTCGGTTAAGCCATACATCAAGAAAAACTGGCTGCTTGGCGTTTTGCTGCGCAATGTTTGCAAGACCTCTTTGGGCATTTTGCCGCCGGAATTGGTCATATAGCGCAAGTGATCGTTAATGGTCGTCGGCCAAGTTAAATCCGCCAGTTGCCCCCATAAGGAAGGCACGGCCGCCAAGCCGGTAATTTGGTATTTACTCAGGGCGTTAAGCACATCGCGCGGCAGTAAATATTCCATCAATACGCAACTGGCGCCGGTTAACAGCGTTGTCAGCAATTGATTAAGCCCATAATCAAAACTGAAGGGTAACAGCGCCAGTAAACAGTCATTAGCGTTGATTTGCAGATATTCCACCACACTCTCTGTGCCGGCAATCAGATTGCGATGCGACAGCACTACGCCTTTCGGTTTGCCGGTGCTGCCGGAGGTATACAATATCGCTGCCATATCGCTATCGATGCCGGGGATAGATTTTAGTTCGGTAATGCCTTGTTCGATAAACTCATGCCAGCCTAAAACCTGGAAATGCTGGTCTGGTGTTTTAATGCTGTCGCCATCCACCAGAATAACGTAGCGTAAATCATGGCAGTTATCCAGCGAATTAGACAAGCTGGCGAGTCGGCTTTTTGAGGTAATTAGGATTTGTACATTGCAATCATTCAGCAGGTATGCAACTTGCCGAAATTTTAAAACCGGATTAACCGGTACAAATACCCCGCCGGCTTGAGAAATAGCCAGAAAACTGCTGACGGTTTCAGGCTGTTTGGGTAAATATACCGCTACCCGTTGCAATCGTTGCAAACCCAGCCCTTGCAGGGCTTTAGCCTGCTGTAATACCTGTGTTGCTAATTCTTGATAGCTATAAGCGTATTGTTTGTAGCGGATAGCTATCGCGTCAGGCGATTTATTCCGGCTATTCCACAACAAATGATGCAGAAGAAAAGGCATGGGATTGATGGTTGAGATTTATTGGTTTAGGGTGTTTGGATGATTAATGGATAGTTCTTGATTTTTTCGTGCCTTTAAGAATGCCTGTATCCACCAGGGGCACGGGATTATCCCTGCAAACTTTTGCAGCTAACAACAACGTTTAATGCCATTCCATTTGCGTTGGGTTTCTGCGGCAAAAAAATCTTTGCGATTAAGCGGTGGCTCGTTTGATGCGGCATGTTGCTGCGACCAATGCGCCAGATAACGCTCATAAGCGGCATCGCCATTCAGACTGTGCCAAAATTGCTGTAACAGCGCGATTTTTTTAGCAGCGGATTGGCTTGGGATATTTTCTTTGTGCATCATCCACCTTCATTGATATGGAAAAGAGTATAGGCAGAAACGGTTGATTGGCAAAATTTATCTTTTGTCTGTTTTCATCTGTCAAGAAATCTGATACGTTTTTTCTACCCGGCCTTGGTCAGTGTTACAATATTGATTCCCAGAATGACTTTCAACTTGCACCCATGATGCTATCTTTCCGTTCCACATTCAGCCTGTTTGCGGGACTATTGCTGTTTGTCTCCGTTCAGCCTTTGCAGGCTGCCAACTCGGTATTCACGCCAGCGGCTCCCACTGTCGCAGCCTCCAGTTACTTATTGCTGGATTTTAACAGTGGTCGGGTGTTGGCGGAAAAAGACGCCGATAAACATGTCGCCCCCGCCAGCTTGACCAAAATCATGACTGCGTATGTGGTGTTTCGGGAATTAAAAGCCGGCCATTTAACATTAAGCGAAAAAGCCACTATCAGCCAGAATGCCTGGGAAACGGGTGGGTCAAAAATGTTTGTTGAGGTCAATAAACAGGTTTCAATTGAAGATTTGCTGCAAGGCATGATCATACAATCCGGTAACGATGCGAGTGTCGCGCTGGCCGAACATGTAGCCGGCAGCGAACAGACCTTCGCCACCATGATGAATGAACAGGCAGCCAGACTGGGTATGACCAACAGCCATTTTGAAAACAGTATGGGTTTGCCTAGCCCGAATCATTACAGTTCAGCTCGTGATTTGGCGACACTGGCGCAGGCGCTGATCAAGGAGTTTCCAGATTATTACCGCTGGGATTCGCAAAAAGAATTTACTTACAACAATATTACCCAACAAAACCGAAATCAGTTGTTGTGGCGGGATGCTTCGGTCGACGGCGTAAAAACCGGTTTTACCGATGATGCCGGTTATTGCATGGTTGCGTCTGCAAAACGTGAAGAGATGCGGCTTATTTCCGTGGTGATGGGCACCGTTAGCCCCAATGCTCGTTCCAACGAAAGCCAATCGTTGCTGAATTACGGTTTTCGCTTTTTTGAAACCCACCGTCTTTATGAAGCCAAAACCCCGCTGGCTGAAACTCGAATCAGGAAAGGGGTTACTTCAAAATTGCAGGTCGGTGTCGCGGAAGATGTTTATGTCACCGCGCCGCGCAAACATTTTGGCGAGTTAAAAGCAGAAACGCAGATAGATAAAGCGATTGTCGCTCCTATTAATAAAGGCGATACCGTCGGTGCGCTTAATATCAGCTTGGGAGGCGAGACTATTTTGAATAAGCCGTTGGTTGCTATGGATAGCATCGCCGAAGGTGGCATTTTTCGACGTCTGTATGATGCCGCCTTAAGTTTATTGGAAAAATGATGAAAAAAGTTTTTTTAAATGGTGATTATTTGCCGTTGGCAGAAGCCAAAGTTTCTGTACTGGATCGTGGTTTTTTATTCGGTGATGGTGTTTATGAGGTAATCCCTGCCTATGCGGGCCGCTTATTTAGACTGGAATCTCATATTGAACGGCTAAATAACAGCCTGAATGGTATTCGGTTACCTTTGAATTATAGCGTTAGCAAATGGCAAGCTATTCTTCAGCCTTTGCTGGATGGCGACCAGGATCAATACATTTATCTGCAAGTAACCCGTGGTTATTCGCCAAAACGCGATCATGGTTTTCCTGAACAGACCGTACCGACCATTTTTGCCATGTGTTCGGATATTTTGCCGTTTCCCGGTAAATTTAACGGCATCAAAGCCATTACTCTGGATGATACCCGTTGGCAATTGTGTAATATCAAGGCTATTACCTTGTTGGCAAATATTTTGTTGCGGCAGGAAGCGTTGGATCAAGGGTGCGCGGAAGCCATTCTAGTTAAAAACGGTCAAGCGATAGAAGGGGCGGCCAGTAATTTATTTGTGGTAATAGACAGCGTCTTGCTGACTCCGCCGAAAACCAAGGATATATTGCCAGGTATTACCCGCGATGTGATTTTAGAGCTGGCGCAGGCCAACAATATCCCTGCTCAAGAAGCCGTCATCAGTCTGGATGCGTTGAAATCGGCCAGTGAAATTTGGGTAGCCAGTTCCACTAGGGAAATCGTACCGGTTGTCGAACTGGATGGCGTAGCGATAGCGGATGGCAAGCCGGGGCCGGTATGGCAAACAGTGGATCAACTTTTACAAGCTTATAAACAATCCTTGTCATGAGCGAAACTGAAACAGAAACACTATTGACGTTTCCCTGCCAATTTCCTATCAAAGCGATGGGCAAAAGCCGGGATGATTTTGATATACATGTGGTGGAAATTATTCGTCGCCATGTCAGCGACATCAAAGAAGGCGCTGTCACCACTCGCCCTAGTAAGGGCGGCACCTACACATCGGTAACCGTGATGATTGAGGCTACCAGCCGTGCACAACTTGACGCCATCTATCAAGGATTGACCGATAGCCCAGAAGTGTTGATGGCGCTGTAATTTGGCAGTGGTTGAGACTGTACTACGCAAGCTGGGCTTGCAGGATTATCAGCTGATTTGGCGGCAAATGCAGCAATTTACCGCCGACAGAACCGCCGATACAGCTGATGAAATTTGGATTACCGAGCATCCGCCAGTTTATACCCTAGGCTTGAACGGCAAGCCGGAACATTTACTTTGCAACACTGATATTCCGGTGGTTGCCAGTGATAGGGGAGGGCAAATCACTTATCATGGCCCTGGGCAACTGGTGATTTATCTGTTGGTCGATCTTAAACGCTTGCAAGCCGGGCCTAGGCAAATGGTGAGTATTCTGGAAAATGCCGTGATTGATACCTTGCGGCAGTATGGTATCAGCGCACAAGCAAGAGCCGATGCCCCCGGTGTCTATGTGGAAGGGCGGAAAATCGCCGCGTTGGGTCTGAGAATCAAGCGCGGCTGTTGCTACCACGGCTTGAGCATCAACAATAATATGGATCTTAGCCCTTTTCAAAACATCAATCCTTGCGGCTATGCCGGCTTGGAAATCACGCAACTAGCGGCCTTGGGGGTACATGTAGCAAATCATGAACTCGCCGTGCCGGTGGTGCATCGCCTCATTAAGGCTATTGAACATGAAACTTGATGCCCCCTCCCGCTTAACCCCTGACACCCATCAGCGTAACGCCGACAAATTATCCAGAATTCCAATCAAGGTGGAAAAGCAGGAAATCAGCTTGCGCAAGCCGGATTGGATACGCATCAAGCTTCAGACTAGCGACCGAGTAAATCAAATCAAGCAATCGCTACGCGATAGTCGATTGCACACAGTTTGCGAAGAGGCTGCCTGCCCCAATTTAGGGGAATGCTTTAATCATGGCACGGCCACCTTCATGATCATGGGTGATTTATGTACCCGCCGCTGTCCATTTTGCGATGTCGCCCACGGCAAGCCGCAGCCGCTGGATGCCGAAGAGCCACAACATCTGGCCGATACCATTGCGGCGATGGCGTTAAAATACGTGGTGATCACTTCGGTTAACCGTGATGACTTGAGAGACGGCGGCGCCAGCCATTTTGCCGCTTGTATCGCCGCTATTCGTCAACAAACCCCCGCAACCCGCATCGAAATTCTGGTGCCGGATTTTCGCGGCAGAATGGCGGTTGCCTTGAATCTATTGCAGCAACAGCCTTGCGATGTGTTTAACCATAATCTGGAAACCATCCCCCGCTTGTATCTGGAAGCCAGGCCCGGTGCAGACTATCAAACCTCGTTACAATTGCTGCAGCAGCATAAACAACTGCTGCCGGAAATACCCTGCAAATCCGGGTTAATGTTAGGCATAGGCGAAACCGAACCCGAAGTGATCCAAGTGATGCAGGATTTGCTGGCGCACGGTTGCAGCATGTTAACCTTGGGCCAGTATTTACAGCCGAGTAAAGCACATTTGGCGGTTAAGGAGTATATCCATCCCGATCAGTTTCAACGTTATGGGAAGATTGCTAAAGAGCTGGGGTTTTTGCAAGTCGCCAGTGCACCGTTAGTGCGTTCTTCTTATCATGCGGATTTGCAGGCGGCTGGGGTTGTGGGGTAATGATCTATAGGCTAACTAGTTTTTGTCACGGGTGATGCGAGTGTGAAAACTTGTTAATGCCTGCGTATAGGCGTACGATTTGCTTTTCGATTTTTTTGCAGCCTCACTATGCAAACCCTAACTGTCAGCGAAGCCCGCGCAAACCTTTATCGTATTATCGATCAAGCCGCGGAATCACACCAGCCGGTTGTTATCACAGGAAAACGTGCCAGTGCTGTTTTACTGTCTGCCGAAGACTGGTCGGCAATCCAGGAGACTCTTTATTTGTTGGGGATACCTGGTATGCGCGAATCTATTTTAGACGGCATGGCGGCAGGTGCTGACGAATGCAGTAAGGAACTCGATTGGTGAGCTAGGAAATAATCTATGCCAAACAAGCGCAAAAAGATGCCAAAAAAGTGGCGGCGGCAGGATTAAAGGATAAAGCTTTACATTTACTGGGCATTTTGCAAATTGACCCTTTTCAAAACCCGCCTCCTTATGAAAAATTGGTCGGTGATTTAATCGGTGCTTATTCTCGACGGATCAATATTCAACACCGGCTAATTTATCAAGTATTATCAGAGAAACAAGTTAAGGTTTTGAGGCTATGGAGCCACTATGAATAGCAATAATGGCCAAGTTCCATTACCCCGCTTGCCCATCCGCTCTAGGCAAATTCAAGATCGGCGTAAAATAAAACACAAACAGTGAAAAAGCCGCCAGCCAGGCATAGGTGGAAATCAGCACAAAGCTGCTGTACCATGCAGGGGCCAACGCTGGGAACAGCACTCTTACCAAAGCTGCCAGATTGATCAGTAAAAAGGCGATTGCCATTAGATTAGATACTTTAAGCGCTCTGCCGGTGTGCCCTAAAGCCACTCTTGCCATCATGCCCAAAGTTAATACACCAATCCCGCCGACGGTAAAGGCATGTAAGGCTAAACTGGGTAAAACCAAACCATAGGCGGCCAGCGCCAATAGGCCAAAGCCTAGGATGAGCCAGCCGTAACCCACATACAACACCCAAAGTAGCGGTACAAACCAAATTCGGCTGTCATACCAGCCGGCAATGCGTAGTATATTGATGATCACTGCTGCAAAGGCGGTGGCGGCTAAGATTAAGTCAGTTACGCCCATGATATACAGTAACAGCGCCGCTAGACTGACCAGAACAGCGGCGATATCCAAAATGGGATTACGGATGCTGATCACGCCGGATAAGCCGCGTTCGGTAAAAAACGGAAATAATTTGCCGGCGATGAAGATGATCATCATCACGATAGTGGCCACCAGCAAGTTTAATCCCAGCGTCAGGCCGGTTTCGGCAAGCCCTAAAATTTGTGCATGTATCAGCGCATTGGCAATAGTCATTAATAACAGTAAGCCGACAAAAACCAGATTTTTATAATCCCCGGATTTTAACAGCGGCTTGCTGATGGTATAGGCCAGCAGCGGTAGAAAAGCAAAATCCACGGCTGCAATTAAGCCATTGGGCAGAAGTTCAGCGTAGAAAGGTACAATGCGGCCATAGAGCCAGATAAAGCTGAGCGTTGCTAATTGGTCATGCGTGACGGTTTGCGTATTGGTCCAATTTCGGACGGCGGTTAATAAAAATCCGGCTATGACGGCAGTGGTATAGCCGAGTAACATTTCATGGGCATGCCAAACCCCGCTTGGATAATAATTAGCCAGATGCAAACCGGCGTTGGTCATTGAGTTCCATAAGGCGATAAAGGTTAATGCAGATAACCCGGCCAGTGCAAAAAATACTCTAAAACCCATTGCAAACAATGGATAATCAAAAACCGGTTTATTATTCATGCAAGTACCCCTCCAACCAATCCAGTTCGTTATTCGAGAATCCGGCGATTATACGCACTTCTCGGTTAAATGGCCCTTTAGGCTTACCTTTGTAATAGCCTAAAATCAATTCCTTATACTTTTGCTCGGAATCAAAGCCCTGTGCAGTGGCCAAATGCTTAAACCAATAAGAGCCGCGTTCGACATGGCCGATTTCATCTTGATAAATTCGGGTTAAAATTTTAACTCCGGCCTCATCACCTAGAGCTTGTAACTTGTTGATCATACCCGGTGTGACATCCACTCCGCGGGCCTCCATGCAGCGCGGCACGACCGCTAGTCTAGCCAATATATCATCTGCGGTATCTTCGGCATGGCTCCATAAACCGCGATGGGCCGGTAAATCACCGTAATCAAGCCCCAAGCTTAGCAGATGATCGCGTATCAGTGCAAAATGCTGGGCTTCTTCATCGGCGATTCGCAGCCAATCACCATAAAAATTATCCGGCAAGCCGCGAAAACGATAAATAATATCCCAAGCCAGGTAAATGGCTACAAACTCGATATGCGCCAAAGCATGAAAAAAAGCAGCTTTACCGGCATCGGTTTCCAGGCGGCGGCGCGGCATTTCCCGTGGCGGCAGTAAGATGGGGTTATCAGGAAAAAGGGTATCGGCAATAGGCAATACCAAGCCGTTATCTTGAAATGACAATTGATGATCATCAAGTAGTTGCCTAGCCTGATGGGTTATCGCTAACTTTTGCGGAATGTTATTATCGAACAGGCATTGTTCGGCAAAATCGAATAAATTGGAAATAATGGTAGACTCCGATGCTACGTGGAAACCAGGAATAAAAATTGTAGCAGAGTAATAGATTATCAGGTGCTTAAGCGTCTTTAATTTGCTGCCGAAAATAACGAGATTATTTATGCCTATCAAACAAGTATTAGATCAAGGTCGGGTGCCGGTCAAAATCTGGACTGATGAAATTGAGGAAAGGGCTCGGCAGCAGCTCAATAATATTGCCTCCTTGCCGTTTATCCATAAACACGTTGCCGCCATGCCTGATGTGCATTGCGGCATTGGCGCTACCATTGGTTCGGTGATTGCCTGTCACAAAGCAATCATTCCGGCGGCGGTGGGGGTGGATATCGGCTGCGGCATGATAGCCTGTCGATTGTCGTTGACGGCAAATGATCTGGATGAAAAGCTGTTACAGACCATTTTTCATCAAATCAGCCGTGATGTGCCGGTGGGGCGTAATCAGCACAAACAGGAGCGGGCGCAGACTGAGCGGGCCTTGCCGTTTGAACCGCAATTGATGGCGCTGACCGAAAAACATCCGAAACTGCTAAAGGCCTTTGGCAGGTTTTCTAACTGGATTTGCCAAATGGGTACGCTGGGCGGCGGCAATCATTTTATCGAGCTGTGTTTAGACGAGGAGCAACGAATCTGGATTATGCTGCATTCCGGCAGTCGTGGCTATTGTGTATTAAAGGGTAGATTAGTGATTTGTAGGCAATAATCGGATAGCCGCCACTACCCGTGCCAAGCTTTCATCTGTCGGTAGGGTATGCCCCAGCAGATAGGTTGTTAACTCAACATCCTCAACGTTTAGTAAACTTAAAAAAGCCTGCTGCTCCACGCTGGATGCCGAGGCATAGCCGACATCCAGATAGTGAATCAGCAGCAAATCCAGCTCTCGTGTGCCGCGGCGGCAGCGCCAACGCAGTTTGTTAAGTGCCGGCATTATTCTGGTCGTTCCACCAGCAACTTTTTGATTTCGGCAATGGCTTTGGCGGGGTTTAAGCCCTTTGGACAAGTGTCGGTACAGTTCATGATGGTATGGCAGCGGTAAAGTTTAAAGCTGTCATCCAACTGCGCCAGGCGTTTTTGGTCATTATTATCCCGGCTATCGGCCAGCCAGCGGTAGGCTTGCAGCAGAACGGCGGGGCCGAGATATTTATCGCTGTTCCACCAATAACTAGGGCATGACGTAGAACAGCAGGCGCATAGCACGCATTCATACAAGCCATCCAGCTTGGCGCGCTCGGGTATGCTTTGCAGGCGTTCGGTGTCGGTAGGCGCTTCGCCGTCATTGCTTAGCCAGGGGCTGATGTCGGCGTATTGCTGGTAAAAGTGGCTCATGTCGGCGACCAAATCTTTAACCACCGATAGATGCGGCAGCGGAAAAATTTGGATGACGCCTGAATAATCGGCAATGGCTTTGGTGCAGGCTAAAGTATTTTTACCGTTGATGTTCATTGCGCAAGAGCCGCACACGCCTTCCCGGCAAGAACGGCGAAAGCTCAGGCTGCTGTCGATTTCGTTTTTTATTTTTAAAATGGCGTCCAGCACCATAGGCCCGCAATGATCCATATCGATCTCGTAGCGATCTATGCATGGATTTTCGTTGGTGTCAGGATTCCAGCGATATACTTCAAATATGCGGATATTGACTGCGCCTTGGGCGGCAAAGGTTTTGCCGGGTTTGACTACTGAATTGGCGGGGAGTGAAAATTCGACCATCAATAGACCCTCTCTTTGGGGGCAACGACTTCAACTTCATCGCTGAGTGTAAATAGGTGAACCGGGCGGTAGTCGATTTTGATTTTATTGTCTTCTCGCCAAGTCAGGGTATGTTTTAACCAGTTTTCATCGTCGCGTTTTGGAAAATCTTCCCGGGCATGTCCGCCGCGGCTTTCCTGGCGATTACCGGCGGCATTGATAGTGGCTTGCGCTTGTCCCAGCAGATTATCCAGTTCCAGCGTTTCCAACAAATCAGTGTTCCAGATCAGCGATTGGTCGCCGACATAAACATCTTCAAAAGAGGCCGCCACTTGTGCGATATGATCAATCCCTTCCTGCAAGGTGGTGGCGGTTCTAAAAACGGCGGCTTTGGCTTGCATGGTGGTTTGCATGTCCAGACGAATTTCTGCCGTTTTACGGCTGCCGCGCGAGTGGCGGATTTTGTCAAAACGGGCCAGCGCCGGCTCGCAAGCGTCTTGAGCCAGCGGTTTATGCGGCATACCGGGTTTGATCAATTCTGTGCAGCGGATTGCCGCTGCCCGGCCGAACACCACTAAGTCCAAAAGCGAGTTTGAGCCTAAGCGATTGGCGCCGTGTACCGAGACGCAGGCGGTTTCGCCTATCGCCATGAGACCCGGCACCACATAATCGGGGTTGCCGTCTTTTAGGGTGACGACTTCGGCTTTGTAATTGGTGGGGATGCCGCCCATGTTGTAATGCACGGTCGGCAGTACCGGAATCGGTTGCTTGGTGACATCGACACCGGCAAAAATTCGTGCAGTTTCAGAAATACCGGGTAAGCGTTCATGAATCACGGCAGGGGGTAGATGTTCCAGATGTAGATTCACATAGTCTTTTTTGGGGCCTACACCGCGGCCGGCGTTGATTTCCATGGTAATCGCCCGGCTGACGACATCGCGGGAAGCCAGATCGTGGGCATGGGGAGCGTAGCGGAGCATGAAGCGCTCACCTTCGGAATTGCTCAAATAACCGCCTTCGCCGCGAGCGCCTTCAGTCATTAAACAGCCGGAACCATAGATGCCGGTGGGGTGAAATTGCACAAATTCCATATCCTGCAACGGTAAGCCTGCTCTTAACACCATGCCATTGCCGTCACCGGTGACGGTATGGGCCGAGGTGCAAGAGAAGAATGCGCGGCCATAGCCGCCGGTTGCCAGCACCGTTTGTTGACCACGGAATAAATGGATGGAGCCATCGTCCAGACTCCAGGCCAACACCCCACGGCATTCGCCGTTTTCCATGATCAGATCCAGCGCGATATATTCGACAAAAAACTCGGCCTTGTGCTTTAAGGCTTGCTGGTAGAGGGTATGCAAAATGGCGTGGCCGGTGACATCTGCCGCCGCACAGGTGCGTTGAGCCTGGCCTTGGCCGTAATGGGTGGACATGCCGCCGAAGGCGCGTTGATAGATTTTGCCGTCCGGGGTTCGGGAAAACGGTACGCCGTAGTGTTCCAGTTCTATTACTGCCGGAATCGCTTCCCGGCACATATATTCGATAGCGTCTTGATCGCCCAGCCAATCCGAGCCTTTGACGGTATCGTACATATGAAACCGCCAATCGTCTTCGCCCATGTTGCCCAAGGCGGCGCTGATGCCGCCTTGGGCGGCTACCGTGTGGCTGCGGGTGGGAAATACTTTGCTGATGCAAGCTGTTTTCAGCCCTTTTTCAACCATTCCAAAGGTGGCTCGCAAACCGGCGCCGCCTGCGCCCACCACAACTACATCGTGTTGGTGTTCAATAATGTTATATGCAGAAGCCATGGTTAGTTAATCAGAAAAATGATAAAAATCGAGAGGATTGCGACTAGGCCAAGTCCTAAAAAAACCAGATTGGCGGCCAAAATGGCTTTGTGTCTGAGGGAAAGATCGGAAATATAATCTTCCAGCACCACTTGCACACCCAGAGCTGCATGATAAAACACGGTAATTGTCCAGGCTATGATGGCTAGTGCGTTAGTCGGTGTCTTTAGCCAAATTAAGGTTTCGTTAAAAGGCGCGGATAAGGCTTTGTTCAATAAAATAATCAACCAGATTGACAAGGGAATCAACGCTGCAGCACTTAGCCGTTGATGACGCCAGTGCTTGACAGGACTATTTGGGTTTAATAGTTTGCCGGTTTTTCCGAGTAGTACTTTGTAAGCCATGATAAGCCTTAAAGAATGAAAAAAGTAAGCAGGGTGAGCAGTGCGGAAGCGATTAACTCATACAGCGCATATCGAATTAGGGTAGCACGATCAAAAGTTTTGCCTATATCCCAAATTAAATGCCGGAAACCATGACAGAGGTGAAAAAATAAAGCATAGAGAAAGCCCCAATAAATCAGCTTGCATAGCCAGAATGACATGAACGTTTGCATGGCAGTATAAGCTGTTTCGCCGCTCGCCAGCGTCAGCAATAAATAGACATACAGCAGCAGGCCTGCCGACAAGAGTACGCCGGTGATGCGATGGCTGATGGAGATGAGTCCGGTAATCGGTAGGCGGTAGACTTGTAGATGCGGCGAGAGCGGTCGATTTTTTGTGGTCATAACTTACTAATCCAGGTCTAAGTATTGACGCCCAGTCAAAGATCGACGTTGCGTTCCTTAAGCAGCAATTTATCACACCGTTATGATTAGTCCAAGCGGCTAAAACTGCTCAGCACGGTAAGAAAGTCAATTGCGCTTGGAGTTGACCGCTCACCGTGCTTAATCGCGTTAGCCGGATGTGCGTTCCCGTCGCAATAATTCAGCTTTTCGCTCAACACCCCAGCGATAGCCGGATAAACTGCCGTCAGCTCTAACAATTCGATGACAAGGTATCACTATGGCCAGTAAATTGGCGGCACAGGCGCCGGCGACCGCGCGGACAGCTTTGGGGGAGCCAATGTGCTTGGCAATATCAGTATAGCTGGCGGTGGAACCGGTTGGGATTTGTTGTAAGGCTTGCCAGACTTGTTGCTGGAAAGGCGTACCGCTGATGTCTAATGGCAGATCAAGCGGCTGGAGTGGAGATTCAATATGCTGAATTAAGGTTGCTAATAGCGGTGCTAGTCGGCTGTCGTCGCGGTTGAGCCGGCTATGTGGAAAAGACTGATGTAGATATAGGCTTAAGCTGTCCGGTTCATTGTCCAGCGCAATGGCGCAGACGCCGCGCGGAGTGGTTGCTGTCAGAATATAACCGAGCGTTGATTTGCCGATACCAAAATAGATAGTCTCATTCAGTTTGGTGCTATGTAAGGTCATAAAGGTAAGTATCCAAGCTAAGTGTACCTATATCGTTTCTCGTAACATTTCCAAGGCTAAGTCTGCCATGTTTTTGGAGCCGCCGCCTTCTCCTAATAGTACTTTGACCTGTTTTAATCCGTCAATACAGGTGCTACGATAATCTTGATCTGCCAACAGTCGGATGATTTCTGCCGATAAGCTGTCGGCGCTGACGGCATCCTGAATCAGTTCCTTGACGATAGCTTGTCCGGCAATGATATTGGGTAGGCCAATATAGGGTATTTTCACCAGTCGTTTGCCCAGCCAATAGGTAAAAGGCGATAAGCGATAGGCGATGACCATTGGTACGCCAAGCAAGGCGATTTCCAATGTGGCAGTGCCTGAGGTAGTCATCACTGCGGCACAGCATTGAATGGCGTCATAGGCTTGCTGTTTGACCACTTTAATGCTGATCGGGCAATGTTGCAGATGTTGTTGCAAGGCCTCGTCGCTGACCGAATCGGCCTGCGGTAAGATAAATTGCAAATCTGGTCGGCTGCCGGCCAGTTTTTCCACGGCTTGCAGCATAACCGGCAACATGCGCTTGATTTCATTGGCGCGGCTGCCGGGCAGGATACCAACCACTGGTCTATTTGGGTTGAGGTTGAAGTGTTGAAAATCGTCTGCCAGGCTGCGTTGCGGATGCACTTTATCAACCGATGGATGGCCGACATAGCGCACCGGGATGTTTTTGGCTTGATAATAAGTGGTCTCGAACGGGAATATTACTGCCATCATATGGATGGCCTTGCCGTAAGTGATCACGCGTCCAGGTCGCCAGGCCCAAACTTGCGGACTGACATAAAATAGTACTTTAATACCCTGATTTTTGGCAAAGCGGGCCAATTTTAGATTAAATTCCTTGTAATCGACGCAAACCAATAGATCGGGTTTTTCGGTGAGCACCAACTTTTTCATCAGTTGTAAGGCGGTGCGGATTTCGCTGTAGTGTTTTAGGATTTCGATTAAGCCGATCACGCCTATGCCGGAGGAATCAAAGCGGATATCAATGCCGCTTTGCTGCATTTTGGCACCGCCCATGCCTATGCCACGCAAATTAGGCAGCTGCTTTTGCAATTCCTGAAACATATGGGCGGCGTGTTGGTCGCCGGAGGCTTCGCCGGCGCTGAACATCACGGTGTAAGTTTGTTGGGGATTGGCTGGCATAAGCTTGATTTGTATGGGGTGGGTGAGCCGCTTGTGCCCACCCGGTTGAATTTAAGCCGTCAACACTTGGCGGATAACGCCGACAATTTTATGGATGCTGTCATCACTCAGCGAAGAGCAGATAGGCAAGGATAAACACTGCGCAGCCACTTGTTCAGTCACCGGTAATGAGATGTCGGCGTAATCGGCCTTAAACACATTTTGTTTGTGCAATGGCACCGGATAATACACCGCACAGGCAATCTGGCTGGCTTGTAAGGCTGCCATGATTTCGTCGCGGCGATCTGACAACAGGGTATATTGGTGATAAACATGCACGCCAATGTTGTCTTCATAGGGAGTGGTCAATGGTAAGTCCGCCAGCAATTGACTGTACAGATGGGCTGCATGACGACGGGCGGCGTTGTATTGGTCGATACGTTTTAGTTTGGCGCGCAATACTACGGCCTGCAATTCATCCAGGCGGCTGTTGTAACCGATCACGTCGTGATAATAGCGGACGTCGGAACCGTGATTGCGGTATTGTTTGATTTTTGCCGCCGCTTGATCACTATTAGTGGTGACTAGTCCGCCATCGCCAAAACAGCCCAGATTTTTACTGGGGAAAAAACTGAATCCGGCGGTATCGCCAAAACTGCCGGTTTGTTTACTGTTAATGGCGGCGCCAAAGGATTGGGCGCAATCTTCTATCAGTTTTAGGCCGTGCAAATCGCACAAGGCTTTAATGGCCGGCATATCAGCAGGCTGACCAAACAGATGCACCGGCAGCACGGCTTTAGTTTTGCTGGTGATGGCCTTTTCGATATTTGCGGCGGTGATATTGAATGTTTTGGCGTCAATATCGACAAATACCGGAATGGCTCCGACATATTTAATGGCTTCGGCAGTAGCGATAAAAGTAAATGCCGAGGTGATGACTTCATCGCCAGGGCCTATGCCCTCCGCCAGCAAGGCTAGATGCAGGGCATCGGTGCCGGAAGCACAAGCTATGGCGTGTTTTACCCCCAGATATTCGGCGGTTTCTTTTTCAAAAGCCTGGACATTGGGGCCTAATATAAAGGAACAGTGCTCTATTGTGTCTGCAAAGCCGCGCTCGATTTCGTCTTTGATTTCGGCGTATTGTGCCTTAAGGTTGACCATCGGTATCATCGTGTCGTCCTTTATCCGTGGGTTAGGAGTTTAGTGATTTCAATTGCGGTTGCCAATGCTTTGCGTCCGGCTTCACCTGAAACCAGCGGATTTTCGCCGGTTTTAATGCAATTGACAAAGTGCTTAATTTCTTCAAAGAGTGCGTCGCCGCTTTCAAAGACGGATTCTTCAGTAACAATTTCGGGAATACCGGGAAACATTTCTTTGTCGCCGGTTTTGTGTTTAACCAGTATCCGGTTTTGAAAATCCACGGAAATATAAGAACAAGGCCGGAACATGCGCATTTTGCGTTCCATCTTCAGGCTGATCCGGCTGGCGGTGACATTGGCGACGCAGCCGCTTTTGAACGTTAGCCTGGCATTGGCGATGTCTGTGCCTTTGGTTAATACTGCCGTGCCGCTGGCCTCTATGTGTTCTACTTCAGAGCCGACCAGCGCCAGGATGATGTCAATATCATGTATCATTAAATCCAATACCACGCTGACATCGTTGGCGCGAGGATTAAATGGCGACAAACGATGCGATTCAATAAACAGCGGTTTTTCTTCCAGATTCTCCAGTCCTCTGACCGCCGGATTAAAGCGTTCCAGGTGGCCTACCTGCAAAATCAAGTTTTTTGCTTTGGCGATGGCGATCAGGTCGTCGGCTTCTTCAACCGTTACTGTGATCGGCTTTTCGACCAATACATGTGCGCCGGCGTTTAAAAAGTCTCTGGCAACGCGGTGATGTAGTGTAGTCGGCACCACAATACTGACTGCGTCTACCTGGCCCAGCAGGGTTTGGTAATCGGTTAATGCCAGAGTGCCGTATTTTTCTGCTACCTGTTTTGCCGCGTCTTCATTAATGTCAACAACGGCAATCAATTCACAATCTTTTAAAGATGCGTATTTTTCTGCATGAAATTTTCCTAAATATCCGGTGCCAATTACAGCACATTTAAGTTTACTCATATCCAACCTGATGTTAACTATCACCCGCTCAGCGTACGAAGTTTGCCGAGCATAAAACTGTTCATTGTATCACCAGACTGAATTTTGGATACATGCCAGCCTTGTCTTCTAATTCTATCTTAGTATCCAGGCTAGATTTTTCATGATTTTCCGGGGTGTTGGGTGATTGATACCTTTACTGTTTGTCAGGTTTTAGAGTGCTATGGAACTCAGGCAATCTTTCGGCTAATCAGCATAAGAGTGAGCAAGCTTATAGGATTTTGCGGTAGGATATAGCCGGATTTGGAGTGAGTATTTTCCGGTTTCAGGCTGAAAGTTTCATTTGTTCTTAAAAACACAGGAGTCGTGATGTCTCTGTTTTTCGCCTACCTATCCGTGACTGCAGCGTTGCTTTCTGCATTGCTGGCATTAGCCGCCAATCAGCGTCATGGGCTAGAGCAACTTAGCCGCATACTGTTGCAGCATAGCCCAGAAATGCTGCGTCGCGTGAATACCTTGTGGGTTGAGGCTAATTATGCCGACCGGCACCGCAACGGCTTATTCATACTGCTGGGTCTTTCCGGCATTTTCGCTGTGCTGGCTGGTGCTATCGTGCTGGCCAACGGTATAGTTCTTACTGATACCTTGCCGCTGGGTCTGCCTTGGTTGCATTGGCATATCCGTATCGATCCGCTTTCCGGTTTTTTTCTGTGTGTGTTGGGTTTGCCGCTGATTGCCGTCAGCCTTTACGGGCCGGGGTATGTGCGGGAATTTGAGCGTGGCAGGCATTCCTTTGCGGTGCTTGGCCTATTTACAGGTCTGTTTGTCACCGGCATGGAACTGGTGTTATTAGCGGATGATGCCTTTGTTTTTATGATTGCCTGGGAATTGATGTCTGTCGCCAGCTATTTCTTGGTGGTTTTTCATCATGAACATGCCGCAAATCGTCATGCCGGTTTTCTTTATTTGTTAATGGCGGAAATCGGCGCTATCTCTATCATTTTGGCTTTCGGGGTTATCGCTGAATTTGGCGGCGGTTTGACTTTCGATGCGATGCGCGGCACATCGCTGAGTTCGACTTGGGCGAGTATCGCTTTTGTGCTGGCTTTAATTGGCTTTGGCATGAAGGCCGGTCTGGTGCCGTTGCATGCTTGGTTGCCGGAAGCCCATCCGGTGGCGCCTTCGCATATTTCGGCGTTGATGAGCGGCGTGATGTTAAAAATAGCGGTATATGGTTTCCTCCGCTTCAGTTTTGATCTGCTGGATCAGCTGCATTGGCAATGGGGGGTGCTGGTGCTGGTTGTGGGATCGCTGACAGCGGTATTAGGTATCCTTTACGCGCTACAACAACCCAATCTGAAACGCCTGTTGGCCTATTCATCGGTAGAAAACCTCGGCATCATTTTCACCGCCTTGGGGTTGTCCATCATTTTTCTCAGCACCGGGCAAGCCGAACTTGGCGCCTTGGGTTTGGTGGCCGCTTTATTTCATAGTTTAAATCACGCTCTTTTCAAAACACTGTTGTTTTTGGGTGCCGGGGCCATCATTCATCAGACTCATGAGCAAAGCTTGGAAAATATGGGTGGACTGATTCATCGGATGCCGAAACTGGCGGCTATTTTCTTGGTCGGCACCTTGAGTGTTGCCGCGTTGCCGCCTTTGAACGGTTTTGTTTCAGAGTGGCTGATTTTTCAAACGGCGTTGCAGGCGGGAGCCCTGGAAAGCGGCGTGTTGCGCAGTTTAATTCCTTCCGCCAGCGCTGTTTTGGCGTTGACATCGGCATTGGCGGCCACTTGTTTTGTCAAGCTTTATGGCGTGGCTTTTCTGGGCTTGCCGCGTTCGCAACATGCGGCTCATGCGCATGAAGTTCATCAACCCGGTATGTTGCTTGGGCCAGCCATGCTGGCTGCTTGCTGTGTGCTGTTTGGTATTTTTCCGGCACCGCTGCTCAATGCCTTGGGGAGTTTGACCCAGCAGTTGACCGGTTTACAACTAGCTAATATGACGGCCTTGGGTTGGTTATGGCTGACTCCGGTTTCCGCCGAAACCTCTAGTTATGCGCCGGCTTATGTGTTGCTGGGGGCTTTGGGGGTAGGCTGGTTGTGTTATTACTTTTTGTATCGCCGCTCTGGATTGGTGCCGCGTAATGATGCGCCTTGGGATTGTGGTTTCGGCGGCCTGACCGCCAGAATGCAGTACACTTCCGGCTCATTTAGTATGCCTATTCGCCGAATTTTTCATCCTTTATTTTGGGTTCGTGAAAATCTGGAAGAGAGCACCACTGGCCCAGCTCAGATGCGGGTTACCGCCTTGCGTTATCAATATCATGTGCCTGATCTGGCTTTATTGGCGCTTTATGAGCCGATTGGACATGCGGTTTTGCGGTTGGCGCGCTGGGCCGGTGGTATGCAGACCGGGAATATCCGCACCTATTTGGGATATTCGTTCTTTACTCTGATTTTTTTACTGTGGGTGATCAGCTGATGGCCTGGTTATTGGCAATTCTGGAAACTTTATTGTTCGCAGCCTCGGCGCCATTGCTGGCAGGCTGGATCAAGTGGGTGAAATGTCATTTGCAAAACCGCAAGGCGCCTCCTGTTTGGCAGCCTTATCGTGATTTACGCAAATTGTATCGAAAACAACCAGTCTTACCGGGTTCTGCATCGTGGATTTTCTGCGGTGCGCCTTATATCGTCTTTACCTCGACGGTGTTGGCGGCAGCTTTCGTGCCATTGGTCGCGGTAGATTTGCCGACTTCGCATATTGCCGATGTGATTGTGCTGGTGGGTTTTTTTGCGCTGAGCCGGACTTTTCTGGTATTGGCCGGCATGGATATCGGCACCGCATTCGGTGGCATGGGTTCATCTCGAGAAATGACGATTTCGGCAATGGCGGAACCTGCCATGCTGATGGCTGTCTTTACCTTGGCCATGAGCGCGCATACGACTAATCTGTCACAGGCAATAAATTATGTCTTGGATACCGGTTTGGTGCTTAGGCCATCGTTTGTCTTTGCGCTTGGCGGTTTGATGCTGGTTGCGGTTGCCGAATCGGGCCGAATTCCAATCGATAATCCGGCTACCCATCTGGAGCTGACGATGATACATGAAGCCATGATTCTGGAATACAGCGGTCGTTGGCTGGCTTTAATAGAATGGTCCAGCCAGATTAAGCTGATGCTGTATGGAGTATTGATCGCCAATATCTTTTTTCCTTGGGGGATTGCTGAAGATCTTTCAATTGCAGCGCTGGCTTGGGGGGTGGCGGCTATCGCCGGCAAACTGGCGGTGTTGGCGGTGATTCTGGCTTTATCCGAGACTATGCTTGCCAAAATGCGTATTTTTCGGATACAGGACTATTTAAGTTTTGCTTATTTGCTCAGTGTTTTAGGAATGCTGAGTCACATTATTCTGGAGGCTGCGCGTGTCCATCACTGATCTAAATCTGTATCAGCAAGCCATCCTGTTATTGGCAGGGCTAATCACGTTAACGTCTTTTTTGATGTTGGGGCAATCACGTCTGATTCGGCTGGTTTGGGTATTTGCGCTGCAAGGCTGTTTATTAGCGGCTGCAACGGCGATTGCCGCCGGCGTACTTAATTACCCGCATTTGTATATCTCTGCGGCGCTGAGTCTGCTGTTAAAGGGCATAGTCATTCCGGTTTTGTTGCACAGAATGATTCATAAGCTTGGCTTGCATCGAGTGATGGATACGATAGATCATCCGGCTAGAGTGATGATGGGCGGTGCAACGTTGGTGGTATTTAGTTATTACGTCAGTCTGCCTGTGGTAGCTAATTCGACGCTGGTGACGCTCAATGCTATTGCGGTTAGTCTGGCAGTGGTGCTGCTCGGCATGTTGCTGATGATTACCAGACGGCAAGCCGTGGCGCATGTGGTAGGCTTTATGTCTATTGAGAACGGCTTGTTCTTTGCCGCTGTGGTGGCTACTTATGGAATGCCGATGGTCGTGGAGCTTGGGGTTGCTTTTGATGTGTTGGTCGCCACGGTGGTGTTTGGGGTGTTTTTCTTCCAAATCAATGCCAGCATTGATTCGTTGAATGTCGATCAATTGAACAAGCTCAGCGAGGTAGAAAAATGACCGCCGTTTATCTGATTCTTTTGATTCCGCTGGTGGGTATGGCGGTGCTGGCTTGCTATGGTGATAAACCTAACGCCGGCACCATCAATATGCGTTTCAATGCCTTATCTTTTCTGGTGGCAATCTGGTTGGCGGTTGATGTGCTTTGGCACGGTTCGTTATTATCTGCCGATCAAATGTTGTATATCGATTCATTTAACGTTTATCTGGTGGCGTTAACGGCTTTCGTGGGGATGACAACTTCCGTTTTTTCCGGCCCGTATATGCAGCATGAGAAAGAGATTGGTCGTTTAGGCGGCAAGCGCCTAAAATTATATTATTCGATGTATCAGGGTTTTATGTTGGCCATGTATCTGGTGTTGACCACCAATAATATGGGAGTGATGTGGGTGGCTATGGAAGGCGCAACGCTGGCGACTGTGCTGTTGGTTAGCCTTTATCGTACGCCTGAGTCTGTAGAAGCGGCCTGGAAATATTTCATCCTCTGCGGCGTCGGCATAGCCCAAGCCTTATTTGGTACTGTCTTGCTGTATTTTGCGGCCGAACAAAAACTGGGGGTCGGTGGTGATGGTTTGCTTTGGACGGTGTTGCACGACAACGCCGCAGTGCTTGATCCGGCTATTCTTGGCTTGGCCTTTGTGTTTTTACTGGTGGGTTATGGTACTAAAATTGGTCTGGTTCCGCTGCACAATTGGCTGCCGGATGCGCATTCAGAAGGTCCAACGCCTATGTCCGCCATTCTATCCGGCTTGCTGTTGAATGATGCCTTATATGCTGTGGTGCGCTGCAAGATGCTGGTGGATGGCTCGCTGGGTACCCATTTGGCCGGTAACTTAATGATGGGATTTGGCCTGTTGTCTTTTTTAGTGGCCGCATTGCTTTTGCATCGGCAGACCGACATCAAACGGCTGTTCAGTTATTCTTCCATTGAGCATATGGGCTTGATGACTTTTGCTTTCGGGATTGGCAGTCCTTGGGCCACTTTTGCGGCGCTATTTCACATGACCACGCATTCGTTGACAAAATCGGCGATTTTCGTGACCGTCGGCCATGCGGCTCAATTAGCCGGCAGTCAACGCATGGAAAAAATTCGCGGCTTGATATTGACGCAACCCAAAATTGGTTGGGGCTTGGTGATCGGCACGGTCGCCATTGCCGGTTTTCCGCCATTCGGTGTTTTTGCCAGCGAGTTTTTGGTGTTGATTGCCACTATGCATGATTATCCGTGGTTAACGCCTTTATTGTTGCTGGGTATAGGATTGGCTTTTGCCGGCTTGTTTCGGCATATTCAATCTATGGTTTATGGCGAACCACCAGAAGGTCAGAAGCCTATAGTCGCTAATCTTTGGCCTGTCATACTGCATTTGGCGCTGGTTTTGTGGTTGGGGTTGTCAATTCCAGGGTTTTTGGGGGATTGGTTTAATCAAGCTACCTTATTGATTTCTGGAGGATTGCCACAATGAAACAGGGCGATACAGACAGCATAGCATTACTTTGTCGCAAACTTGAGACGCATGGGGTCATTACCCGGCTGCATCAGCCTAGTCCATTAGCCCCCGCTTGTCTGCTCGAAATTGATGCCGCTGCCTGGGCTAAGGCAGCCGAGACCGCTCAGCTTGAACATTGGCGCTGGGCAGGTGTCTGGGCCGAAGATCATGGTAATGCACTGTCGGTCAGCGCTTGTCTGGAATATCAAGGGGCTTATTTGATTCTGCGTTGCCATTTGTCGGCAGAGCATAGCGTTTTGCCCTCTCAGGCACAACACTATTGGGCGGCAGATCGGCCGGAACGGCATCTTCATGATATGTTCGGTATCCGTTTTGAGAATCATCCCGATGCCAGACGCTGGACTCGACATCAGGCTTGGCAGGAAAACGAGTTTCCATTGCGGCGGAGTTTTCCGGTTGCAGGTCTCCAGGTCGAGACTACGCCGCCAGATCGGCATTACCCCTTTCTTAAGGCGCAGGGTGCCAGTGTTTATGAAATTCCGGTAGGCCCGGTTCATGCCGGTATCATAGAGCCAGGCCATTTTCGCTTTCTAGCTGTAGGGGAAACCGTGCTGCATTTGGAAGAACGATTGGGATATGTACATAAAGGCATAGAAAAAATTGCCGAAGGCCGCGATCCCTATGGTTTGGTTAAATTAGCAGGCAGGGTTTCCGGCGATACCACCGTCAGTCATGCTTGGGCGGCTTGTATGGCCATGGAGCGAGCCGCCAACATCGAAATTCCAGCGCGCGCTAGCTTTGTGCGCGGGGTTCTGGCCGAACGGGAGCGAGTCATCAATTTACTCTGGGATTTGGCTGCGCTTTGTAACGATGTCGGTTTCGCCTTCGCTTTTTATCAATTTGGTCGTTTGCGGGAAATATGGCTGCGGGAAAATCAAGCACTGTTTGGGCATAGGTTGTTGATGGATAGGCTGATACCCGGCGGTGTTACGGTTGATATTAGCCGACAGGCAACCGAATCCATGCGGGCATCCATTGCTGCTTTGCAGCTGGAGTTGGATGAATTAATGATGATATTGGATGACAATTCTTCCCTTGAAGATCGTTTTCTAGCGGCAGGTATCTTGTCTGCTGAATTGGCGGAGGCTTTAGGGGCGCTGGGTTTTGTCGGTCGTGCCAGCGGACAAAGTTTTGATGTGCGTAAAGATGCGCCTTATTCGCCTTATCATTTATTGAACGTGAAAACACCGTTGGAAAATCAAGGTGATATTTCTTCGCGGCTTTGGGTGCGTTACAAAGAATTACGGATGAGTTTGCGCTTGCTTGAAGAAATGCTGACACAGATACCGCAAGGCGAATTAAGCGCCGTTTGGCAGATACCCGAAAACGATGCGGAAGGTTTTGCGTCGATAGAAGGCTGGCGTGGTGAGGTTTTGTGTTTCGTACGTTTTGGCGCGAATAACACCATCAATCGCTATTGGCCGAGAGATCCTAGTATTGTCAATTGGCCGGCACTGGAAAAACTGGTACTAGGCAATATTGTTCCCGATTTTCCAGTGTGTAACAAATCGGTTAACGGCTCGTACTCCGGCCATGATTTATAAAGAGGATTTCCATGCTGCGACTTTTCGGTAAAATTTTTAAAACAGGAATTCGTACAGAAAAACTCCCAAAACCTGTGTCTCAAGCCGATGCGGCCACAGAACAGCTTGGCTTAGCACTGAAGACTATTGTTGATAAGCATTTTCAAGGTAGTTTAGCTATTCGCCAGGTGGATGCCGGTTCTTGTAACGGCTGCGAATTGGAAATTCACGCGCTGAATAATGTCTATTACGATGTCGAACGTTTTGGGATTCATTTTGTGGCTTCACCGCGCCATGCTGATATTTTATTGGTCACCGGCCCGGTTTCCCGGCATATGGAAGCCGCTTTAAAACGTACCTATCAAGCTGCAGCCGATCCAAAATGGGTGGTTGCGGTAGGGGATTGCGGCGTGTGCGGCGGCGAATTCGGCGAGTCTTATGCCAGTTGCGGTGCGGTGAGCAATGTCATTCCGGTTGATTTGAATATACCCGGTTGTCCACCAACACCGCTGGCATTGATGCAGGGTTTGTTATCTCTTTGTGGCCGGCTATAGGGCTATTGCCGAAAAAGAATTTACCCAAACCTGCTGGTCTTTTTGTCCAGCTCCTGCGTTGCAAAAATGGTTTTCATAGCACAACTATGTGCCCATTTTTGCGACTTGTCTCTGAACAAAAATCCTGAGCTATTTAGGCCATTTTTTTAAAAAAATGGCCTAGGGCCGTTATCGTTTTTCATTTACATAGGATATTTCAGTCGGCCGCCCCATGCACAATCTCAGGAATACGCGGGCGGCAGCGATACCATTTACCACAAAAGCAATAGTGATAGGCAATGCAAACCAAGGATGGTGATCACTGGCGTGAGTCAGCAGCAAATCTTCGCCTAAAAACGCCGGCGTAATCGGGAAGCCGACCAAGCCTAAAAAGCTTAAAAAGAGTAAGAGCGATAATTGCGGCTGGGTTTCTGCCATGGCTCGAAAGACGAAAGGGGTTTCGGCAAAGTTTTCATGCTTGAGCATTTTGGTCAACACCCATAAGCCCAGCAACCAAGCGGGGATAATTCCGGAAAAAAACAGAAAAATATCCATCCAGATGGCTGAGTTCATCAGCCATACCGAGACGCCCGCCAAGATACTGCTTAACGCCACGCCATTCCAGACTTTAATAGGACTGTGTTTTTGGGTGAAGGCGCTTAAGGATGCCAACACCATCATAATTGCCATTGGGAAGGACAGTAGCTCTTTCATCAGACCTTCACCGGAGGAAAATACCAATACCAGCAGAGACAAGGCCGCCGCCACGCCAATTTTTACATAAAAGTCCAGTGCATTGATTTTTACACCCAGTTTTTTTAGAGGGTCCCAAAGAATTGATCGCACCAGACGCTCCAGACCACCTTCTTGCAGGGCGAATACATACATGGTGTTCAGTAACACCTCAGGTAAGGTACGCCGGATTGATACCGGTAAAAACCGCAGCTCGCTTTTAGAACTTTTTATATTAAAGCCGCTATCCACGGCGCCCTCGACCCTAAGCATATGCGCCACAATGGAAGGGGAAACTAGCAATTGATAGCAGCGCAGGAAGGCGTTGCCCATAAAATGAATCAACACCAAAGATTCCAGCCCCAGTGATAGCTCCATAAACATAAAACCTACTTGGGTAATAGATGCATAGGCGACTTGACCTTTGATATTGGATTGGGTTTTTTCCGATAAAGTGCCGACTATCACGGTTAAGAATCCGATAGTGAAGATAAAGAATCTGGGTAGGAATTGATAGCTCCAAATCGGCAATGTCCGCAGCAGTAAAAACACGCCTAGGTGGATGGATAGGGCACCGTAAAAAATTGCACTGGAGGGGGTTGGGCCTTCCATGGCGCGTGGCAGCCAAAAACAGAAAGGAAATTGTGCCGATTTACCTGAGGCTGCTAAAATAATCAGCCAAGATAATAACAATAACGAAAAATAACTGGCGGATGCTAAAGCTTGGCCGTCCAATAGTGTGCTGAGCTCGCTGAAATGGGAGCTTTCATGAAATAATAAATGGCTCATCCAGGCGCCCAACAGTAAGCCGACATCGCAGAACCGATAAATGGTGTAGGCCCGTAAAGCATTACGCACCGGTTGCGGCCGATGGCGGTAAAAGGCAATCAACAAAAATGAGGAGATACCGACGATTTCCCAGCCGGCAAACAACATATCAATACTGCCGGATAGCACGATCAGGTTCAGCCCGAATACGAAGCAGAAAATGGTTTGGAAAAAACGTTTGTAACCCTGCTCGCGATGTAGATAAACCCGGCAATATTTAACGATAATGGCAAAAATAGTCCATACGCAAAATAAATAAGCGGCGGAGACTTTGTCTAGGTAGAACAGGATGGGAAAATTGAAGCCGTCGCTTTGGTATAAGTCAAACCAATGATATTCATGCTCAGGAAAGCCGGAAGCTGCCCAAACGATTAACAAGGCAGCGATGCTGATGCCCATGGCATGGCTGAATCTGAAGCTGATAGTAGTGATTTTTTTCTCACTGCCATCGCTTAAAAAGATTAATAGTAGAGCAAATAATGGAATAAGCTGGCAGGCTACTAATAACTGATTCATGAATGTCTTCCTGTAAGTTCATGTACTGGTATGGTCTGGTCGCGACAATCGACAATTTGTGCTGAGCTTTCTGCTGTTGGTGTGGTCATATCAGGCGGGAAGTCTATCGGTTGCCAACCGTTTTTCGAAAAAAGAAATAACTGGCGGCTGTCCGGTGTACATGCGGTCAAACGCACCCATTCATTGTCGGCCCATTCTCTAAGATCTCCCAGTCTGTCCAAGGTTTTATCAATAATTTCCGGAAATTGCTCAATGACGATCAGTAATCTGGCAGGCTCGTGTATTTCTATCATTTGTTGAGTCAAACCTGTCCGTAAATCACCTTCTACACCATTGGCAACGCCCAATAGGCCGATGACGTTGTGCGGTAACTTCGTTCCAGAACCATAAACCGAGTTATCAATCCGACTAAAAAAGTATTGCAGATTAATACCTCCGCAGACCGGGAATATAGCCGACATGATTTTTGCGAGAATTTCGCCGTTCGGGTCTGAATCTGCTTCATAAGAATGCAGGAAAGAGCGTCTATCCAAAAATAGATTTTTTGTCAGGGCGCGGCGACCAATGACAGAATAGAGATTGTTTGAATGATCATACTCGGGTCGAGGTTCAAAAATTGACGACGCCCTGGAAATTACATGGTCGTGAGCTTCCTGGTTGGAGTGGCTGTGCGGCCCTAGTTCAAACCAGCGACAGCGCTCGTGAGCATTGCGTTGTAAAGCTTCGTGCATGGATTTTTTGAATGATTGCAGTTGCCGTGCGAATGGTTCTGGCAGGTCTTGTTCGTCAAAGAAGGTGATTTCATCCCGGCTGGTATTGTGCATAGCAGGCACAAAGCGGGTGCTGTCTGGAATATCGATACCGCGCTCGCGTAAAAGTTGTCTAACGTTTTCATGATTTGCCATCCAGGCAAAAGCTCTGGCATTGGGTGAGCCGGGTTTACCGGAACAAGCGCCGCAATCATAAGCGGCGAAGTGTGGATTATTGACGCTGCTGGAGCCGTGAGCTATTACGACGACTAAAGAAGAAAATCCTTGGGTTAAGCCTATGTTACGCAGCAAGCCACCGATTCTGTCGGCCATTTCCGGGTATGAGAAGCCTAATAAATGCCCGTCAGCATTGGGTTCGTCACTCTCCCGCAGTAAATGCAGGTGAGTATGGGCATCCACTTCACTCAAAATTTTGATGCCGGGTAATTTGGAGGTTGGACGAAATACATTCCAAGCCATCCTAAATGCATAGCCTAGGCCCAAAGTCTGGGTATATAGCCAGCCTCTAAACATTGAGTGTGCGGTAAAATGCATTTTGCCAAACTCCATTCGTTTGGTCTTTTTATCAATAGGCGGATGTGTAACGGCTTCACGGACTAAATGCTTGGGGGTAATGGTGACTGGGCACAGTGCCACTGGATAGGCATCATCCAAACCTTGATAGAAAAAATCAATGCCAAAAAAACCGGCTGCACCAAAAGTTTCGATGGTTTGGTCAACTTCTTCTAAATGCCGTCTGATAGAGCATGATCGGTCATCAATGCAGAAAAATGCCTGTATCAAGGGCTTTGGCTTATTGGTTTTTTGCTCGGCAGATGGCGGTGGCGACTGATTTTTTAGGGCCGCTAGTAATTCGCTATGCAACGACCATTCCATGGCGTCATGCCAGACTCTTAAGCGTAGCGGTGCTGTCGGTTGTAAAATGGCGCCGTCCAGCATTGGAATATTTTCCAAATTCGGTAGATCGGCTATAGTCGGGAAGCCGTTAGGCCTTCTGGTATTAATAATCGCTAATTCGCAAAGCAATTCGGCGGCCAGCATTTCTTTGATTGAAATCAGGCGCGGCGCCAGCAAAGATTTAGGGTTTTGTTCAATGACGCGCACCATGCCGGACCAACCTGGATGCGACAGCATGACTTCCAGTAGGTATTGTTCATAATATTGGGGCAAGCCGACGATTTTTTGTAAACAATAAAAAATGATTTCGTCGATAGGTTTATGTAGTAATGCTGCCACTTCCGGTTCTTGAAAGGGATAAAGAGGCAGCAAGCTGTTTTGGGTCAGACGTAAGAGGCAATCCCAGAAGCGTTCATCATTTTTAGGTAAAGTCCAGCGACTGATGCCTTGATCAAGAAAGTTTGACAACAATCGGAATATCACTGGATGAACTAAGGCATTAAGATCTGTTTCAAGCATGGTCAACCAAGTATTGCGAATACCGTGATTGGCAAGTGAAACGGGCGGGTAATGACTACGCTTGTCGTGATCGAATAAAGTGGCGCGGAGATTTTGCAGTTCTTCTGTCGTTAAGCCGGTTTGATTAAGCGCCCAATCTAAAGCATGATCTTTAATGCGCCCCTGCTGATAAAGCTGCTGATAATCTGCCAGCGGCATATAACTGCGCGCTCCAAACAGCTTGCCTGCTACCGATAAAGCATCATGAAACGGTAGATGCTGAAAGGCGTGCAAAATATTGTGATGAATAAAATCCTTAATTGGTCCTTGAATGGGCAGCCATCGCGCAATATGATCAATGCTGGCGTCTAGCGAAAAATTGGACGATAGTGTGTTTTGCTGGTGATCTAATGTGTGGCTGGTCATTTAGTTGTCTTTAGCCTCGGCATGAGAGGAAGGTTGTCCGTAATTAGCTTACAAAATACAAGCATAATTTGTGCCCGGTTGCAAGGCATTGATTTTTCGTAATCTGACTAATTAGGTTGAGAATGGTTGGTGCAATTGCCAAATTAAAGTGGTTGATTTGCACCATTAAAAATAGGAGGTGATGATCATTTATAGCGTGAAACAGTGTTGGTTGTTAGGTTTTGCGCCAAAATAGTGCTGCTTGTTAATTTTGGTGCGTAGAGGTGGTGTTATTGGTGCGGATGTCGAGCATGAATATATGGCAAATTAAATTGATTTGTAAGTCTTTGGTTTAGCAGTGCGCTATGACATAGAGCGTTTGGTTCGATAATGCTTTATGAGCAGTCTATGCATTACGCTAATATTTGTTGCCGATATTGCAATAAAGTAGCCGGTTTAAATAAACCACACTTTTGGTGCTTATAAACCAAAAATCATCTCTGTATTCTTGTGGTCGTGACTTAATTGTTGTGTGATTTTTCCATAAATGTAATCAGGCGGTGATGAATGTAAAGATGGCATGTTTTTCGCTTGAGTCAGGGTTTCCACAGTTTAATTGAGAGAAAATATGTCCACTTCATCATCCCTAGCCTTGCCGAAAACCGGCTTTCCTGGACTCAAAGAAAATTGGCGTAGCGATTTGCTTTCCGGTTTTCTAGTGTTCCTTATTGCCTTGCCTTTATGCTTGGGTATTTCGATTGCCTCTGGATTTCCACCCATGGCGGGAATTATTACCGCTATTATCGGGGGATTAGTGGTTTCCAGAATTAGCGGTTCCTTTGTTACCATCAACGGTCCGGCCGCCGGTTTGATCGTGGTAATTTTGGATTCGGTACAAGATTTGGGGCATGGTGATGCTGCGCTCGGTTACCATTTAACCTTGGCTGCCATTGTGATAGCCAGTGTCTTGCAGATACTGCTGGGTGTTTTTAAAGCAGGTAAGCTTAGTGCTTTTTTTCCATCTTCGGTAGTGCATGGTATGTTGGCGGCGATCGGCATCATTATCATGGCCAAGCAAATTCATACGCTAGTGGGTGTTAAGCCGGCTGCGAAAAGTTTGCTGGGAGTGATAGCCGAGATTCCGCATTCTATTCTGTCGTTGAATCCCAATATTGCTTTGATTGGTGCGTGCGGCTTGGTGTTGCTGATACTCTGGTCATTCATCAAGAATGCAACATTAAAAATAATTCCGGCGCCATTGTTGGTGGTGTTGATTGGTTTGGGTTTAGGTCAGTTTTTAGCTATCGAAGGAAAGTTTTTCGTTGCTGTTCCTGAAAACTTTGCATCAGGTTTTGCTTTTCCTGATTTTTCCGCTGTTAGCGGCGTTGATTTTTGGATACATGTTGTCACCATTTGGCTGGTTGGTAGTTTGGAAAGCTTGTTAAGTGCTTCTGCGGTTGACAAACTTGATCATTACAAACGCAACTCTAATCTGAATCGGGATTTGACTGCAGTGGGTGTCGGTAATTTGTTGGCCGGTTTGCTTGGTGGTCTGCCAATGATCGCGGAAATTGTCCGTAGTTCCGCCAATGTCAACAATGGTGCTAAAACCGGTTGGGCCAATTTCTTTCACGGTTTGTTTTTGCTGACTTTTGTGGCTTTATTTCCTAAGTTGATTAACGAAATTCCATTAACCTCGCTCGCGGCTTTGTTGGTGTTTACCGGCTTCAGATTAGCTTCGCCCAAGGAGTTTGCGAAAACATTATCTGTTGGGGTGGATAATTTTGCGGTTTTCGTGATTACCATTCTTGGCGTACTGGCAACCGATTTGTTGATCGGTGTGGCGATTGGTATCGTTGCCGAGCTGCTGATACATCTTAGCCGTGGACTAAAGTTCAGCAACGTTTTTTCATTGGCTTATCATGTGCATCAAACTAATGATGATACTTATCACATCCAAGTTAGCGGTGCGGCAGTATTCTCAAATTACATCGCGATAAAAAGTTTGCTGGCGGACTTTCCGCAACAAAAAACGGTGTATTTTGATTTAACCGAAGCAGAACTGATTGATCACACTGTCATGGAGTTTATACATCATTACGCCGAGGAATATAGCCACAACGGCGGCAAATGTGAAATCGTCGGTCTGGAAGGTCATGAAAGCTTTTCAAAACACCATCTGGCTGCCCGCCGTAAGATTGGTGTTTGATTGGTTGCGGTATAACCTTCCGGTTTATTATGCCGAACCTGTTAAAAATGCATTTTAGGGTAGGATGGGGCTGGTGAGTTTTCATCATCCCTCATCGAAGCTGTCATTCCGGCAGGGATTGCCGGAATCCAGGTTTCAGGATGATTCGAAGCTGCCATCCGTGGTTTTGGATACTCGCTTCCCGGTGGCGGCTATGCCCTCTGTTTTGCTGAAGCATGTGGGTAATCAGGAGGATTTATGCAATTAAGGGCTAGGGCGTTTTTTGTAAATTGTGCAAAAATCATGAAGCACTGATTGATGGTTTGATCTTGATTTTTCTGAGTTGCTAAAATATCAATCTCATGATTTATTTTAAAAAATTTTGTTTGTCGACTGAGTTTTTGATTTAATAGATTTTAAAGAAGCTGTTTTTCCAATCGTTAAACGTCAATTTTTCGGGTATCATGTGCTGCCTTTTTCAAGGCTTTCCTTACATGCAAATCGGCCCGTATCTGCTTCCCAATAATCTGCTATTAGCCCCTATGGCCGGGATAACCGATAAACCATTTCGGCAATTATGCAGTCGGTTCGGGGCTGGCTTGACGGTTTCAGAAATGCTGATTTCCAATGAAACCCTGCAAAATCACCCGCGCACCTTGCAAAAGGCAGATTATAGCGGCGATGGCCTGCATTCGATCCAAATACTTGGCGCCGACCCCAGGCAAATGGCCGCTGCCGCACAATTGAATCAAGCGCGTGGTGCGCAGATTATCGATATCAACATGGGTTGTCCGGCCAAAAAGGTTTGTTCTGTGGCGGCGGGTTCAGCTTTGTTAAAAGACGAGGCTCTGGTAGCCAGAATACTAACTGCGGTTGTCAATGCTGTTGATATTCCAGTTACTTTGAAGATCCGCACCGGCTGGGATTTGTTGAATCGCAATGCGTTGGCTATAGCCCAAATTGCTGAAGATTGCGGCATTGGGGCTTTGACTATCCATGGTCGCAGTCGGGCATGTAAATTTAATGGGCCAGCAGAATATGAGACGATCAAGCAAGTTAAGCAGCTTGTCAATATTCCGATTATTGCCAATGGCGATATCAATAGTGCCGAGAAAGCCAGGGAGGTATTGGAATATACCGGTGTTGATGCCGTGATGATAGGCCGGGCTGCACTTGGTAAGCCTTGGGTTTTTAAAGAGTTGGATGCCAAGCTAAACGATAGGCCATATATTCCCCTTCATTTACCGGAAATCAGTGCCTGTATCAATCTGCACTTGGAAAATCTATACGGTTATTACGGGAGTCGGGCCGGGGTAAGAATTGCCCGTAAGCATATCGGTTGGTATTTTGAGAATTTAGGAGGGCTATCCAGCCTTGAAAAATCGGCAATCTATCATGCCGAACAGCCAAAACAGCAGTTGGCGCTGGTTAATGCGTCGTTTAATTTAATCCTTGATGAGCCGCATAAATGGAAATACAACCAATCAATTCATTAAACGGCAACGAACAGCATACGCTTTCAGATCATGTTCGCCGTTGTGTCGAAGATTATTTTGCGCATCTGAATGGCCATGACTCAACCGGATTGTATCAATTAGTATTGAACGAAGTTGAAAAGCCATTACTGGAAACTGCGTTGAAACATTCTGAGTTTAACCAAACTAAAGCCGCTAAAGTTTTGGGTCTTAGTCGTAGCACCTTACGAAAAAAACTTGAACAGTACGGCATAAGTTAATTTTTTCCATTCCCTTGTTTGAGGCCTGCATGAATAAAAAAGTGTTCCGTGCGCTGATTAGCGTTTCTGATAAATCCGGCGTTCTGGAGTTTTGCCGAGAGTTGAATAAGCTGGGTGTTGAATTGTTATCTACCGGCGGTACTGCCAAGCTTTTAGCGGAAAACACTATAGCCGTTACAGAAGTCTCAGATTACACTGGTTTTCCGGAAATGATGGATGGCAGGGTAAAAACACTGCATCCCAAAATTCATGGTGGTATTTTGGGTCGACGCGGTATTGATGATGCCATAATGATTGAAAATGGCATTCAGCCTATCGATTTGGTGGTCGTTAATCTTTATCCTTTTGAGCAAGCGATTGCCCAGCCGGATTGTGATTTAGAAACAGCCATAGAGAACATTGATATTGGTGGCCCTACCATGATCCGTGCCGCCGCGAAAAATTATCAAGATGTAGCTGTTGTTGTTGATCCTAATGACTATGCTACGATACTTGCCGAGTTGCATGATAATGGCGTCCAACTTAGCCATGTCACGCGCTTTAAGTTGGCGTTGAAAAGTTTTGTTCATACCGCTAGGTATGATACGGCGATTGCTGCCTATCTAAGTCAGGTTGAGGGTGATCTTTTTCCGCAAACACTGAATTTGCAATTTCATCGTTTGCAAACCATGCGCTATGGTGAAAATCCTCATCAAAACGCCGCGTTTTATCAAGAAAAAAATCCGCCGGTTGGCAGTATTGCTGCCGCCAAACAGTTGCAAGGCAAGGAGTTATCCTATAACAATATCGCCGATGCCGATGCGGCGTTGGAATGTGTTAAAGCATTCAGCGAGCAAGCGGCTTGTGTGATCGTCAAGCACGCTAACCCTTGTGGTGTAGCTGTTGCTGAAAATATTTTTGATGCTTATCTTCTGGCATATGCTACCGATCCGACTTCAGCGTTTGGCGGCATTATTGCGTTTAATCGCGAATTAGACGAAAAAACTGCCGCTGAAATTGTGGGTCGGCAATTTGTGGAAGTTATTATCGCCCCCGCTATTACAGAAGCAGCAAAAACTATTTTACAGAAAAAACAAAATATCCGGGTGTTGGTCTGTGATTACTGGGCTGGAACTAATCAGCCGATGCTGGATTTTAAGCGGGTTGGCGGCGGGTTATTGGTTCAAGACAAAGACTTAGGCGGTATTACTGCCGCCGACATTAAAGTCGTCAGCAAACGAGCGCCAACGGTGCAGGAAGTTGCTGATTTGTTGTTTGCTTGGAAGGTTGCCAAATTTGTGAAATCAAATGCTATAGTCTATTGCAAAAACGGTCGCACCATCGGTATCGGTGCCGGCCAGATGAGTAGAGTCTACTCGGCTAAAATCGCCGGCATCAAAGCGGCTGATGAAGGATTGGCCGTGCCGGGCTCAGTGATGGCTTCCGACGCTTTTTTTCCGTTTCGCGATGGTATTGATGCCGCTGCGGCAGCAGGCATCACTGCTGTGATTCATCCTGGCGGATCAATGCGTGATGAAGAGGTGATTGCGGCGGCAGATGAACATAATATCGCGATGGTGTTGACTGGAATGCGACATTTCAGGCATTAAGTCTAATCAAGCTGCTCTGTTAAGCGTTGTGGTGTTGAAATATTGACATGACGGCAGCTAAGCTTGATGAATTCTGGATAAAACCGGCAAAACTACTGTTCAGCAGTTATAATGCCGGCCTTTTCCAAATTATCGGATCGTTAATTGTGGACATTACTCAATACATGCAACAACTGGGGCGGCAGGCCAGGCAGGCTGGTCGAGAAATCAGCAAAGCTGATTCGGGTCGTAAAAACTTGGCGCTGTTAAAAATTGCCGAAGCCCTGACTGCCAATACTGAACTGTTGGTTAGCGAAAACCGAAAAGATTTGTTGGCCGGTAAGGAAGGCGGCATGGATGCGGCGTCTCTTGATAGATTGGAGCTGACGCCTGAGCGAATCAATGTCATGATTGAAGGTCTTAAACAAGTCATCGCTTTAGCGGACCCGGTTGGTGAAATCACAGGATTGGGCTATCGACCTAGCGGCATTCAGGTGGGGCAGATGCGGGTGCCTTTAGGTGTTATCGGTATTATTTATGAATCGCGTCCTAATGTGACGATAGATGCGGCTGCTTTGTGTCTTAAAGCGGGTAATGCCTGCATTTTGCGCGGCGGCTCGGAATCCATTCATTCGAATAGGGCGATTGCTGCTTGTATAGCACAAGGTTTGGTTGCTGCCGGTTTGTCACAGGACGCTGTACAGGTGGTGGAAACTGCCGACAGAGCGGCTGTTGGCGAACTGATTACCCTGAAAGAGTATGTTGATGTGATTGTGCCTCGGGGCGGAAAAAGCTTAATCGAACGCATCAGCAATGAAGCGACTATACCGGTCATTAAGCATCTGGATGGTATTTGTCATGTTTATATTGATGGCAAAGCTGATTTACAAAAAGCAGTGGCGATTGCGGTAAATGCCAAAACCCAGCGATTTGGTGTCTGTAATGCCATGGAAACCTTGCTGGTGGCAGAGATCGTTGCGGCTGAAGTGTTGCCGGTTTTGGCTGCGAAATTTGCCGAGAAAAATGTCGAGCTGCGTGGTTGCGTGAAAAGTTGTTCGTTGCTTAAAAACTGTATTCGCGCCAGCGAAGAAGATTGGCGAACTGAATATCTGGCGCCAATTTTGTCAATTAAAATCGTTGCAGATATTGATGAAGCTATTAGCCATATTAATCAATACAGTTCTGCGCATACCGAAGCCATTGTGACTGAAGATTACAGTTTGGCGCGGCGCTTTTTGCGCGAAGTCGATTCCAGTTCAGTCATGGTGAATGCTTCTACCCGTTTTGCAGATGGTTTTGAGTATGGTTTGGGTGCTGAAATCGGTATTAGTACGGATAAATTACATGCCCGAGGTCCTGTGGGTTTGCTTGGTTTGACGTCGTTAAAGTTCATCGTACTGGGTGACGGACATATCAGAACATAAGGCGTAGGCAGCGCTTGATGATAGGTATTTACGGCGGCACCTTTAATCCTGTTCACTACGGGCATTTACGGGCGGCATTAGAGGTAAAGGAGCTGTTTAAGCTTCAGCAAATGCGAGTGCTTCCTTGTCGGCTGCCACCCCATAAGTCTTTGCCCGTAGTGTCGGGTGAAATGCGCTTGCAAATGCTAAAGCTGGCCATCGCCAATACTGCAGAATTACAGCTCGATAGCCGCGAGCTTGAACGCCCGGGCCCTTCCTATATGGTCGATACCTTGCAGTCGCTACGTCAGGAATTGGGTGATGCTACCTTGTTATTATTTATGGGTGCAGATGCCTTTGCAGGACTGCAGAGCTGGCATCAATGGCGTCAGTTGTTTGATTATGCTCATGTCGTGGTGATGACTAGGCCGGGTTTTGATTTTAATTCGCAGGCATTGCCTGATTTTTTTCAGCAACGCTTAGTTGATGATCGTAGACAGCTGCAATCTCTAACATCGGGTCGCCTATTTTTTCAGGCTGTCACTCTGCTCGATATATCTGCCACTCAAATTAGACAGATTATTGCTGAGGGCCTCAATCCACAATATTTATTGCCTGATGCCGTGTTGGAGTTTATTCGTCGGCATCAACTCTACCAAGCCGCTCCATTAACGACAGGACATTGAATGCAAAGTAACGAATTAGTCAAATTGGTTGAAGCCGAACTTGATTTGCGTAAAGGACACCGTATTACTACACTGGATGTGCGTAATAAAACCAGTATCACCGATTTTATGGTGATTGTTTCTGCGACTTCTTCACGTCATGCTAAATCGCTTAGTGATTATGTGGCGTTAAAAGTAAAGGAAAATGGCGTACAGCCATTAGGTGTGGAAGGCGAATTCGGTTCGGATTGGGTGCTGTTGGATTTAGGTGATGTGATTGTGCATGTGATGGCGGGACAGGCTCGTGAACATTATCAACTGGAAAAATTGTGGTCGGTGTCCGGCGACAACTAGTCGGATTTTCGACTGATTCAAATAGGGTTTTCTCATACGATTACTCAGGTTTTTAATAAGCTTTCAATATCGCCTATCATCGCGGTGGGCGATATTAGCGGTCCATAACGTTTATAGCTTGTACCGTCACGCCGAATCAGAAACTTGCTGAAATTCCATTTGATAGCTAGAGTGCCGAATGTGCCGGGGGCGGAAACTTTAAGGTGCTGGTACAGCGGATGGCTGTTTTCACCGTTTACGGCGATTTTTTCAAACATTGGGAAGCTGACGGCATAATTGATGCGGCAAAATTCAGCTATCGACTGATGGTCGCCGGGTTCTTGTTTACCAAATTGATTGCATGGAAAGCCTAAAATAACAAAGCCTTGGTCTTTAAACTTTTGGTATAGGTTTTCCAGAGCCTGATATTGTGGTGTGAATCCGCAACGGCTGGCCGTATTGACAATCAGCACAACATGATCTCGGTAATTTTCCAACGGTACCAGTTGCCCGGCAATGTTTCTGACGCTGAATGAGTAGATGTCGTTCATAGTTATAGATTTGTTGTTAGGGGGGGGGCATCGACAGTTGGTTGCTCAATCGATACTGGAAAACCTTACTATCAACTGTACATTCCAGGGGAATAGCGGATTTTTAAGTCCTGGATCGTGAATTTAGGTTAGGTTCGGCTAGTCATGTATAATATCCACGTTGTTATGGCATGGAATGCAAATCAATTTAATTGCAGATGAATCGAGCCGGCGCACTTTAGATTAGCTGATAATATGTTTTAGAGACAAATTTTTATGAATATTAAACATTATATGTATTTTTTTCAGGCTGTGGTTTTTAGTTTGTGTGTTATGGCATTTTCTGTCGGCGAAGTGCTGGCAAACGATTTTAGTGAGCCGCAAACTACTATTGAAGACGCTTCCAATAAGCTGAAGCAGCGGTTGCAAGAACCTGGATTTGCTCATGATTTTCAGAAGATCACTGAATTTGTCAATCAGGTTATTTATCCACATGTAGATTTTGATCTAATTTCCTCATTAGTTTTAGGTAAATTATGGAAAGAGGCTACGCCGGCGGAGAAAGAGTCTTTTAAGAAAGAGTTTCAAACCTTGTTGATTAGAACCTATTCTAGAGCACTGTTTGAATTGAAGGATTGGTCAGTCAGATTTTTGCCGATCAATGCGGAAAGCGGTGATAAAAAAGTCATGATCAAAACTGAAATTCTTCAGCCTGGTTTGCAGCCGATTTCAATTAATTATGCTATGTTGAATATGGCGGATGGCTGGAAAGTCTATGACATAGTTATTGAGGGAGTCAGTCTGGTAAACCAATACCGCTCTGGGTTCAAAAATGATGCCGAACGATCCTCTTTACAGGACGTGATTAATCAGTTAGCGAAGAAAAATTCTGAAGCGCAAAGCCATAATTCAGATAAAACTTAAATTTCCTTTTTCTGTCGTTCCCGGCTAATTAGGCCGGGAACAATTTCTATATGCAATTTCGCAAAGACTCACTCTATGCCAATCCGCTGGGCGAAATAGCGGCGTTTAAATTTGATGATGCAGTAGTCGATGTTTTTCCAGACATGATTCAACGCTCAGTGCCGGGTTATAGTACGATAATTTCTGCTATAGGCTTGCTGGCAGGTCGGTTTAGCCGGGAAAATAGTATTTGCTATGATCTGGGTTGCTCATTGGGGGCGGCTACATTAGCGATGCGGCAGCAGATTAGCGCTAAGAATTGCCGGATTCTGGCGGTTGATAGTTCAGCGGCGATGGTTAGCCGATTTCAGCAGAAAATACAGGGAACGCCGGGCGTTATCGTGGATGTGTGCTGTCGAGATATTCGCGAGATAGACATCAGTAATGCCTCGGTCGTAGTACTTAATTTTACGCTACAATTCATTCCTCCTGTAGATCGTCACCGATTGTTGGCGAATATTTATCAAGGCTTAATGCCGGGCGGTATTCTTATTCTGTCTGAAAAGTTGGCGTTTGAAGATGAGCGTCAACAGATATTGCAAACCGAAATGCATCATTTATTCAAAAAAGCGCAAGGATATAGCGAATTGGAAGTTAGTCAAAAGCGTGCGGCATTAGAGAATGTACTGGTTCCAGAAGCTTTTTCCATCCATCGGCAGCGTTTGATGGACGTTGGTTTTAATAGTGTGGCGATTTGGTTTCAATATTTTAATTTTGCCTCAATGATTGCGTTGAAATGAAGGAATACCAGTCATTATTTGCAATGCTAGGACAGATTGGCGCTGAAGATTGGGTCAAAATATTGCCGGAGCAGTTGCGTAGAATTTTTGCCGGTGAGACCCATGGTGATTTAGCTAGATGGCAGCAAGTGGTGGCTGAATTGCCGGTATTTTCTGCCTCCAGTCGCGATCTCAGTAGTTCGGTTCGCATTGGCTGTGATATGGATTTGACTGATATCCAACGTCAAGATCTCAGGGCTGCGCTAATGAAGCTGCATCCCTGGCGAAAAGGGCCGTTTAGTTTGTTTGGTGTTGAGATTGATAGCGAATGGCGTTCGGATTGGAAGTGGGATAGGCTGAAAAATCATATTTCGCCATTGAAAAATAAACTGGTTCTCGATGTTGGCTGCGGCAATGGTTATCATTGTTGGCGTATGCTGGGGGCTGAAGCTAAGCTGGTGATTGGTATTGATCCTACCTTACTGAGCGTCATGCAATTTCAGTCTATTCAGAAGTTGTATGGCGAAGCCGCCAATTATGTTTTGCCTTTAGGTATAGAGGATATTCCAAAAGAGATGCGTCTATTTGATACAGTCTTCTCAATGGGGGTGCTGTATCATCGCCGCTCGCCTATCGATCATCTGCTGGAGTTGAAAGGCTGTCTACGGTCGGGTGGTGAGTTAGTGTTGGAAACGCTGGTCGTCGAAGGTGGCGAAGATCGGGTGCTGATGCCGTCGCAAAGGTATGCGCAAATGCGAAATGTCTGGTTTTTGCCTAGTTGCGATGCTTTACGGCTATGGATGATGCGTTGCGGCTACAAAAATATAAGATTGGTGGATATTGCAAAAACCAATGTTGATGAGCAGCGTAGTACGGAGTGGATGAGATTTCATTCATTGCGTGATTTTCTCAGTTCGCAGAATAACGCCTTAACCTGTGAGGGCTTGCCTGCTCCCATGCGGGCAATTTTTATTGCCGATATCGATTAAAATTTGTATTTTCTATGCACAGAAAAGCTGATCTTGGTTTATTAACATATCGAAACGATTCGGTTGTTTGAAAAAATTAATTGCTAAGCTAGAATTACTGCACCGATTAAAGTTAAATGTAGTTGGCAGGGAATGTCAGGATTGTTTTGGGTTAGGTTTTTTAATTGCTTTGGCGACATGTTTGCTCTGTCTTGTAACGAGTGGAGAAAAATTTACAATGATGTTTGGGATGAAATGCATTTGGCTAATAGCAGAGGGAAGTGATGAAAAAAGTCTTTGTTCTGTTGATGATTAGTTCCTTTGTTGTGGGTGCTGAGCCAGTTAACATCAATAGAGCTGATGCCGAAGTTATTTCCCAGGGATTATAAAGGTGTGGGGCTGAAAAAAGCAGCCGCGATAATCCAGTACAGAAAAGAACATGGTGAGTTTAAAAGCCTGAAAGACCTGGAAAATGTCAAGGGGATCGGGGAGAAAACGGTTTTAGCGAATCAAAAAAATATTTTGTTTGCTGATACCGAAGACGGCAAGCAGTCGGATATTAATAAAAAAAAGAGATAGTGTAATGTTAGGTCGCAGAGCCGCTTTTTGTCGATTAGCGGTACTGTGTGGTATTCAAACGAAGGCATCTGGCGTAATCTTTGATAGTACCGCTATTGGGATTTACAGTATGATCAATACGGTCAGTTCTGCTGCTGTAAGTTTAGGCAATCGGTAAGCATTGACAGCTATACCATTTCTATCTTACAGTTATCAATGCATCACACGTATGTGACAAGCCTAGCGGGTTGAGGCAGTTTACAAAATCGGCTATTACTAAAAATTAAAAACTTTCGGAGCACATCACATGGCAAGACCATTAATTCAAATTGCATTGGATTCATTGGATTTCAATCAAACTGTCGCATTAGCTGATCAAGTAGCGCCATATGTCGATATTTTTGAAATCGGTACTCCTTGCATCAAATACAACGGTATCAATCTGGTTAAAGAATTGAGACAACGTTTCCCTGATAAATTGTTGCTGGTTGACCTGAAAACAATGGATGCAGGCGAGTATGAAGCAGGCGCGTTTTACGCAGCAGGCGCGGACATCGCAACTGTATTGGGTGTTTCAGGTTTGGCAACTATCGGCGGTGTTATTAAGGCAGCAAAAAAACATGGTGCTGAAGTACAGGTAGACCTGATCAATGTGCCTGATAAAGCCGAGTGCGCAAGAGAATCAGTTAAATTAGGCGCACAAATTGTCGGTATTCACACTGGTCTGGACGCGCAAGCAGCGGGTCAAACTCCGTTTGCAGATTTGCAGGACATTGCTCGTTTGGGTCTGGGCGTCAGAATTTCTGTTGCCGGCGGCATCAAACAAGCTACTGTTCAACAGGTTGTTGAATCAGGTGCCAATATCATTGTTGTCGGCGCAGCTATCTATGGTGCTCCATCACCAGCTGAATCAGCTCGTGAAATTCGTGAACTGGTTGATGCGGCGGCGGTATAAGTCATGCATCAGCAGCTAATTATAGATAAAATCAAGGGTATCCTTGAAGCAACAAATGATTCATACGATCAGGTTTTGACAGAACTGTTGGATCAGGCCAAACGCATATTTATCTCAGGTGCCGGTCGCTCAGGATTGATAGGTCGTTTTTTTGCAATGCGATTGATGCATAGCGGTTACGATGTCAGCGTGGTTGGTGAAATCGTCACGCCCAGCATTAAAGCCGGCGATTTGTTGATCATCATTTCCGGCTCAGGTGAAACTGAGCAGTTGGTGGCGTTTACCAAAAAAGCGAAAGAAATTGGCGCAAAAATTCTGCTTATCTCTGCTAAGGATGAATCTACAATAGGCGATTTGGCTGATAGCACATTGCAAATCGGCCGGGCAGAACAATACGGCAAAGTTAGAGGTATGCCTATGGGTACTGTGTTTGAATTGTCAACCCTATTGTTTCTGGAAGCGACTGTGTCTCATTTAATCCATGAGAAAGGTATAGCGGAAGAAGAAATGAGATCAAGACACGCTAATTTGGAATAGTTTTTACTAAGGTGGTTTTCAAGGGAAATCGCCTGGGGTCTGCGTAAGAAGCAATTCAAGCGCAGACCTTCCATTTTTATGTGTCATAGTGATAACGGATACAAATACCTGATGAGGGTGGCTTGTTTTTGGTTGTCATCGTGATTTATACAAAGCCTCAGCCAGAGTGATGGCTTGAACAGTCAAGCATCGCCTTTAAAATAACAAATTAAAAAGGAGACCAACATGCCTTCGCGTCGAGACTTAGCGAACGCCATACGCGCCCTCAGCATGGACGCCGTGCAAAAAGCCAACTCAGGACACCCCGGAGCACCAATGGGGATGGCCGACATTGCAGAAGTGCTATGGAACGATTTTCTGCAACATAATC
>Ga0316224_1000098_pt1 | contig 135590 bp, 136 predicted proteins | sample TBH18013metaG_FD_206254 | JGI IMG/M metagenome (GOLD analysis project Ga0316224, IMG submission 206254) | Freshwater microbial communities from Trout Bog Lake, Wisconsin, USA - TBH18013 | ecosystem: Environmental > Aquatic > Freshwater > Lake > Hypolimnion/Profundal zone | place: USA...
TCTCGCCCAATCCCGGGTAGAGCAATGACAAGATCGGACGCGCTGCCAACTCGTTGACCCGGCCACCACCGGTGGGCATGTTATGGAGCGGGCGCTCGTAGTAGCCCTTCACCAACTGGATGTCCGGGCGTTCGAGGAGCGGCTGGATGAGGCGCGGGACGAATTGCGAAGTGGTGTTGATGACGTCAGCGTCAAGGAAGACAACTAGATCCGACGTGGTCGCCTCCAGGCCCGCGCGCATGGCCTCACCCTTGCCTCCCTGTCCTTCGAGGGCGACGACCCGCGCCCCGTGGTGGGCCGCGACGGTCATGGTGTCGTCGTTCGAGTGGTCGTTGACGACGACCAGTTCGTCAACGAACTCAGGATGGTGGAGCACCGCGTCCAGGACGGCACCGACGGTCGTCGCTTCATTCTGGGCGGGAATGACGACCGCGACGGTTGTGGACACCTTCTTCAGCGCCACGAGCGCGAGGTCGAAGTCCTCGTTGGTCAGGGTCCAGGGAACCGCGGAAGTGGTCACGGTTACGAGATTAGGGGGGCGACGCGTGCATTCCCACTTGACAAGACCGTCGCAAGCAGTAAGAATTGTGAGGTCATCAAGAGCGACTGAGGGGCGGGCCCGCAGAAGTCGCGACAACCAGTGTGATCCACGAGCTACCCGCTCATCACACCAGGTGCCAAAGCCCGAACGATGAAAAGGGAGTTATGAGTTTCGCTACAGGTCTTCTATGCCGAGAGTGCGGCACCGCCTACCCCGCGGAGGCGCGCTACTCGTGCGAGTTCTGCTTCGGTCCCCTCGAGGTCTCCTACGACTTGGCGGCCGCCAAAGGGGTGGTCACGCGCGAGTCGATCTCGAGTGGTCCGAATTCAATCTGGCGCTACGGCGCGCTGCTTCCCGATCCCGGCGTCGAACCGGTCGATCTCGGGGCGGGTTGGACACCGCTGCGACGAGCATCGCGTCTGGCCGATGAACTCGGGGTGAAGGAACTCTGGCTGAAGGACGACACGCGAAACCCCACTGGTTCGTTCAAGGACCGCGTGGTGTCGGTCGCCCTTTCGAGCGCCCGTCGACTGGGCTTCACGACCGCCGCCTGTGCGTCCACGGGCAACCTCGCCACCTCGGTCGCCGCGCACGCCGCTTTCATTGGCTGGCCCAGCGTCGAGATCATCCCGTCGGACCTCGAGAAGTCGAAGGTCGCGATGACCGCCATCTTCGGCGGCACGGTCCTCGGTGTGGAGGGCAACTACGACGACGTGAACCGCCTCTGCGTGGAACTCGTCGCCGAGCACCCCGACTGGGCGTTTGCCAACGTGAACCTTCGCCCGTACTACGCCGAAGGCTCCAAGACCCTGGCGTTCGAGATCTGCGAGCAACTCGGCTGGCGCACCCCCGACCAGGTCGTCGTGCCGGTCGCCTCGGGAAGTCAGTTGACCAAGGTGGCGAAGGGCTTTCACGAGTTCATCGAACTTGGTTTGGTCGACGGACGCGCCCCCGTGCTCTTCGGTGCGCAGGCGAAGGGATGCTCTCCGATCGCTACGGCCTTCGCCGAAGGCGCCGAGGTGGTCACCCCCCAGCGACCGAACACCATCGCCCGGTCGCTCGCAATCGGCAATCCGGCCGATGGTCCCTACGTCCTTGACGAGTTGCGCGCCAACGGCGGCGACTGCGGTTCGGTGCCCGATTCGGAGATCCTCGAGTGCATTGGTCTGCTCGCGAGGACCGAAGGCATCTTCGCCGAGACCGCCGGTGGCGTGACCATCGCCTCGTTGCGTCAGATGATCCAGCGCGGCACCATCGACCGAGAGAAGTCCATCGTGGCCATCATCTCGGGCCACGGCTTGAAGACGCTCGACGCCGTGGTCGATACCGCGACGTTCTCCTCGATCATCTCGCCTTCGCTCGCCGACGCCGAAGAGGCCCTGCGCTTCCATCAGTTAGTGTCGTCGGCATCATGAGCGTCATCGTCCGTCTGCCCAGTCAATTACGAGCGCTCGTCGGCGGCGCCGGCGAGGTTCCCGTCGAGGCGACCACGGTGCGCGATGCGATCAACGCCGTCGACGCGGCGCACCCCGGAATCGCCTTTCGAGTGCTCGACGACCGAGGCGCCCTACGGCGTTTCGTCAACGTCTTCGTCGCCGACGAGGACATCCGGTTCCTCGATGGGCTCGACACCGCCCTCGAGCCGGGTCAGACGGTTTCGCTGGTTCCCGCGGTTGCGGGCGGCTAGTTTCGCGTTAGCACTCTTCCCCCTAGACTGCTAATATTGCTTTGCACCAAAAGGTGCGAAGTCGCAACTAGGAGGATTCACAGTGGCGAAACTGATCGCTTTCGATGAAGAGGCCCGCCGGTCTTTAGAGCGTGGCATGAACAAGTTGGCTGACGCCGTGCGCGTCACCCTTGGGCCGAAGGGCCGCAACGTCGTGCTCGACAAGAAGTGGGGAGCCCCCACTATCACCAACGACGGCGTTTCCATCGCCAAGGACATCGACCTCGAGGACCCGTTCGAGAAGATCGGTGCCGAGTTGGTCAAGGAAGTCGCGAAGAAGACCGACGACGTCGCCGGTGACGGAACCACCACGGCTACCGTGCTCGCATGGGCCATGGTCCGCGAGGGCCTGAAGAACGTCGCCGCTGGCGCGAACCCCATGTCGCTCAAGAAGGGCATCGAGGCCGCCGTCGAGGCAGCGGTCGCGTCCCTGCACGAACTGGCCAAGCCCGCCGACACCAAGGAGCAGATCGCTCAGGTCGCTTCGATCTCTGCGGCTGACAACGAGATCGGCGAGATGATCGCCGACGCCATTGACAAGGTCGGCAAGGATGGCGTCATCACCGTCGAAGAGAGCCAGTCCTTCGGAATGGACATGGACCTCGTCGAAGGAATGCGTTTCGACAAGGGCTACATCTCGCCCTACTTCTCGACCGACACCGAGCGCATGGAAGCTGTTCTCGAGAACGCGTACGTGCTCATCGTCTCGGGCAAGATCTCGTCGGTCCGCGACGTGCTGCCCGTGCTCGAGCAGGTCATGCAGTCGGGTCGCCCGTTGCTGATCATCGCCGAGGACGTCGACGGTGAGGCTCTGGCCACACTCGTCGTGAACAAGATCCGTGGCACCTTCAAGTCCGTAGCCGTGAAGGCTCCAGGCTTCGGAGAGCGACGCAAGGCCATGTTGCAGGACATCGCGATCCTGACCGGTGCGACGGTCATCGCCGAGGAAGTCGGCCTGAAGCTTGAGGGCGCGACGACGGAGTTGCTCGGCAGCGCCCGCAAGATCGTGGTCACCAAGGACGAGACCACCATCGTCGAGGGCGCCGGTTCCGAGGAGGAGATCAAGGGCCGCGTCAACCAGATCAAGGCCGAAATCGAGAACACCGACTCTGACTACGACCGCGAGAAGCTCCAAGAGCGTCTCGCCAAGTTGTCCGGTGGCGTTGCCGTCATCAAGGTCGGCGCCGCGACCGAGGTCGAGTTGAAGGAAAAGAAGCACCGCATCGAAGATGCAGTGTCGACCACCAAGGCCGCCATCGAAGAGGGTGTTGTCCCCGGCGGCGGCGTTGCCCTGCTGCGCAGTCAGACCCGCATCCTCGAACTGGCCGATACGTTGACCGGTGACGAGGCGACTGGTGCGCGTTTGGTCGCCAAGGCCGTCGAAGCCCCACTGAACCAGATCGCGGTCAACGCCGGTCTCGAAGGTGGCGTCATCGTCGACAAGGTGCGTAATCTCGCTTCTCCGACCGAGGGCCTCAACGCCGCGACGAACGAGTACGAGGACCTCATCAAGGCCGGTGTCATCGACGCCGCCAAGGTGACGCGTTCCGCGCTGCAGAATGCGGCGTCGATCGCTGCGTTGTTCCTCACGACTGAGTGCGTCATCGTCGACAAGCCCGAAGAGAAGGCACCAGCGATGCCCGGCGGCGGGATGGACGACTACTAAGTCGTACGGACCACAGTCGTGCAAGAACCGCGGGCGAAGGCCCGCGGTTCTTCGCATTTGAGGCCCGCCGGGTTCGCGCAGTCTCGCCGTAACATGGAGTCATGACGTCTTCAACCCCACTCGTCGCCTCGCGCGGCCTCAATGTACTGCACCTCTTCTGTCACCCCGAAGGCGTCGTCGACGCCGCCGCCGTACGCCGGGCGGTCGATGATGCGATCGCGGGCGGACTGCAGGTGGTCACCGCCGCCATCATGGGCGCCAAGGCGGACGTGTGCTTCATGGTCCTCGGCGAGGACCTCTGGGACCTGCGCAAGTTCCAGTCGAGGATCCAGGCCGCCGGTTTCATGGTCTCGGAGAGCTACGTCTCGGTGACCGAGGTCAGCGAGTACGCGGGCGCGACGCCCGAGAAGATCCTGCAGGACCGCCTCTTCCCGAACCTCCCGCCCGAGGGGCTCCGCGCCTTCTGCTTCTACCCGATGTCCAAGCGACGCGGCGAGGAGAACAACTGGTACGCGCTTCCCTACGAGCAGCGCGAGCAGTTGATGCGCCAGCACGGCGCGTCGGGACGTGCGTTCAAGGGTCGAATCCTGCAGGTCGTCACCGGCTCGACCGGACTCGACGACTGGGAGTGGGGCGTGACCCTTTTCGGTAAGCACGTCGACGACCTGAAGGAGTGCGTCTACACCATGCGCTACGACGAGGCCTCGACGCTCTACGGCGAGTTCGGTGCGTTCTACACCGGCCTCGTCGGCACTGTTGACGAAGTGCTCGACGCCGTCTCCGCGTAGTCGATGTTGGTAGCGTCAAAGCCGTGAGTGACATCGTCAACGAGAAGACCCTGCTGCGCTGGGCCGAGTCTCTCGCGGGTGTGGCCAAGACCGGCATGGGCTTCACCCAGAGCCAGTACGAGCGCGAACGTTTCGAAGAGGTCCTGAAGATCGCGGGCGACATCAAGGCCGCCGCTGACGAGGGGCTCGGTGATGTGCTCGACGCCGAGGGTCACGTCATTGAATGGATGAAGCAGATCGGTAGCGGGATTCCCGGCTACACGACGCCCAAGGTCGCCGTCGGCGCCGCAGTCACGAACGACAAGGGTGAGTTGCTGCTCATCCAGCGCGCTGACTCGGGTGTCTGGCTGTATCCGACCGGCTGGTGCGATGTGGGTTATTCGGCGCCCGAAGTCGTGGTCAAGGAGGTCCTCGAGGAGACCGGCATCGAGGTCGAACCGGTCCGGCTCATCGGGGTGCTCGACGGGATGCGCCTCGGCGCGTCGCGGATTCCTCTCTACTCGCTGCTATTCTTCTGTCGCGCGGTGGGCGGTGAGCTGGATATTCATCCGCTCGAGTGCACCGACGCGGGCTGGTTCACGCGCGACAGCCTTCCCTCGCCGACGCTGGGGGCCGAGAGGTGGGCTGACTTCATCTTCGCGGCGATCGATGGCGAACGCCGCGACGTGTTCTACGACGACCTTCGACGGCCGGTGTGGCGGGGTGACGAATGAGCGTCGTGGTCGAGGCGGCCACGACCGCCAACGACGAGTTGTTGCGGGGTGTGAACCACCTCCTACCGCAGTTGTCCACCACCGCCCGCCCGCTGACGTTCGTTGATCTGGAAGCGTTGATCACATCGGACGCCGTGACCTTGTTCGTCGCGAAACATGAGGGATCCATCGTCGGCACCCTGACCCTGGTGGTATTTCCGATTCCCACCGGCGTGCGAGCGTGGATCGAGGACGTCGTTGTCGATCAGGAAGCCCGAGGACTCGGCGCCGGTGCCGCTCTCACGACCGCGGCGATCGACGTGGCGCGCAGTCGAGGAGCCAATACCATTGAGTTGACCAGCCGGCCGTCGCGCCTGGCGGCGAATACCCTCTATCAGAAGTTGGGTTTCGTACAACGCGAGACGAATGTCTATCGTTTCTTCATTGAAAGTTGACGCGCCGACGGTCTTCGCCTCGTGTCAGCGCTGGAACTAACTTCTGCCACTGCCGCGTACGATTCCGCAGTGAACGAAACTCTCTCCGCACGTGACTTCTCCGAGTTGCCTCGCTCAGAGTTTGCGTTCCCCGGTTCACTTCGGGACCGTCTGGTACGTGCCATCCTCGATGGTCGCAAAGTGGCGACCACGTCACTGGTTCTGGAAGACGAAATCGGACATGAGACGTTGCCATCCATAGGTCAGCGCTCTGTGGTGGTCGACTCTGGCAACCAGCCAGTGTACGTGATTGAGACCGTGGAAATTACCATCGCTCCACTGGGAGGGGTGGATTTCGGACACGTAGTGGATGAAGGCGAGGGGCACGCGACGGTGTCGGACTGGCGCAAGGGCCACGAGAACTTCTGGCGCAGTAAGGAAATGGTCGCTTCCCTCGGAGATGCGCCTCCTATCCTCGACGACTCGACGCTGGTCGTCCTAGAACGTTTTCGGGTAGTGGAGCGACTGCGCTCGACCACCAGCTGATTCTCTAGACCTCCCGACCATTGTGGTGAGTGAAGGTCCGTGAGATCATTAGAGAACTGGAGCGCGACGGCTGGGTTCAGGTCCGACACAGGGGGAGTCATCGGCACTACCACCATCCGACGAAGCCCGGGACCGTGACGGTGCCCGGCGCTTTGGCAGACGATCTGCACCGAGAGCTCCTCGGTAGCATCATGAGACAGGCGGGACTAGAGAGGAGAAAGCGATGATCGAGTACGCGGTCGTAATTGAGCGCTCTCCGAACAACTACGGGGCGTGGGTTCCCGATCTCGATGGATGCGTCTCGACGGGCAAGACACTCGAGGAGGTCAAGGAGAACATTGCCGAGGCCATTCAAATGCACATCGAGGTCATGCGTGAACACGGCGAAGTTGTCCCACCACCAACCGCACAGGTGGCGGTTGTGCAAGTTGCCTCGTAGCCGGTGCCACTGACGTCAGAGTTCGCCACACGAATATGTGGCGCACCCGGCTGGATTGACGGTGGCGCGCGGAGGTTGGTCCTAGCAACGATTGCAGTATTCACCAGAGTGACAATGGCCCTCGCCCCATGTCCGAGGACGGCCGACCTTGCGTTGCCGGTCGTCGAGCTCGAGGCGCCAAGAGCGTCAAAGTCACAGACTTGAAGTCCGTACTTTTCGGGGCCCTTGCAGGTTTCCTCGTCGCCACTCGACGAAGCACCGTGGGCGGATCTCGACAGGATTCAATCAGTAGGCTGGTCGCCGTTCGGGCTGTCCGCACCATCGAACAACGCTAATCAACACCACGGGGGCTCCATGACTGAGCAGTACTTCGACCAAACGAACCGACCCGACGCATTCTCGGGTGGTGTCAGAGTGATCCCGATCACCACGGCACTCGGCACCTTCAACGTGTGGACGAAACGGACCGGGAATAATCCCGCGCTCAAGGTCCTCTTGTTGCACGGCGGTCCTGGCGCGACGCACGACTACTTCGAGGCGTTCGACAGTTTCTTGCCGGCGGCGGGCGTCGAGTACTACTACTACGATCAACTGGGCTCGGGCCGTAGCGACAACCCGGCCGACCCGACGATGTGGGATGTGGACCGCTTCGTCGATGAGGTCGAGCAGGTGCGAAGTGCCCTTGGGCTGGGTCCCGACAACTTCGTGCTCCTGGGTCATTCCTGGGGCGGAATCCTGGCCATGGAGTACGCCCTGAAGCACGGGGATCAACTCAAGGGTCTGGTGATTTCCAACATGATGTCGAGCGCCCCGGCGTACACCCGTTACGCGGCCGAGGTCTTGATGCCAGCGATGAATCAAGAGGACCTCGCCGAGATCCGAGGAATCGAAGCCGCGAGGGATTTCGCCAATCCGCACTATATGGAGTTGCTGGTTCGCTCGTACTACGTGGACCACGTCCTTCGAAGGGACCCCGAGGAGTGGCCGGAGCCCGTGGAGTTCGCCTTCTCGAATATCAACCAGGACCTGTACCAGGCGATGCAGGGTCCGAGCGAGTTGGGCATGTGGGCCGAGGCGAGCCTGGCTGATTGGGATAGGACCAACGACCTGCACCTCATCGTGAACCCGACCCTGGTCCTGGGTGGGCGCTATGACACCATGGACCCCACGTTTCTCGAGATGATGGCGACCCTTCTGCCGCGGGGTTCGTCCTACATCTGCGAGAACGGCAGTCACTTCTCGATGTACGACGACCAGGAGGCCTACTTCAAGGCTCTGCTGGACTTCCTGTCCTCACTGTAGTCCTCGCGGTTTCGTCGCGATCACGACTTCGTCGTCGTCGCGACGAGCACCATGCCGCTTCGCGCGGTGCCGTCGCTCTAGGTCTGTCGGTGGTCGGGATGCTCGACGCGACACGTGCTCAGGCGCACGCCTTGATGGCCGAGGCTAGTGACTTGACGTCCGCCTCGAAACGAGCATGATGAAGCTTCTCGTACGCCGCGAGCTTCGACAGGCTCGTGTAATTGGCGTAGGCCTTCAGCACCACGACGATGTCGTTGAGCACGGCCTTGGTCTTGGCGTCGGGAGCCGTGGCGGCCATCTTCACGTAGTACGGCACGAGGGATTTGGCCCACGCGTGATAGCCGGTGAGTGTGAGAGCGGTCGGTGCCGGTGGCTGGTGTTCAGCCCAACTGAAGAGAGCCGTACAGAAGGGGCTCGTGCTGAGTGCGCCGGCCACGGGCGCCGAAGCGCCCAGCGGTACGACGAGAGCGCCCACCACTACCGACCCCGCTAGCAGCGTTCGCGATCGCGACGCGAAACGATTGATCCACGATGCCATGGCACCACCTTTCCTAGGGGATCGCAACGTCTGGCGACTTCGTCGCAACCCCGCTCGCCGAGCTGTTCATCAACCGCACACCCAACTATTAGCAGATTGCGGACCGGGAGGTGCTCACCACGATGCGTCATGCCGGCTCCACATTCGACGACGTGCACTCGAGCAAGGACGGCCCGCGGTCGTAGCATTGGCTGATGCCCCAGAAGCCACGCACCAAGGTCAACCCCTACCGTATTACCGACGACGTCGTCGCGGTGGCGTATCGGCTGCACCTCGAACCGGACCTGACCGGCGCGACCTTCAGTGGCTCGGTGGAGATCGATGTCGACGTCAACGTCGAGGTCACCAGTTTCACGCTGAACTCGATCGAGCTCGACCTCGGATCCTCGAGCGTCCGCGCGAACGGTGTCGAGCGTGAGTCGCACCCCCCGGTGATGGACGAGCAGTTCGAGACCGCGACGTTCCACTTTGACGCACCACTGCCGATGGGTCGAGCGACGCTGTCGCTCGACTTCAACGGCATCTTGAACGACCAGCTTCGTGGTTTCTACCGGTCGACGTTCGTCGACGGTGCCGGCACCACGCACGTCATCGCGACGACGCAGTTCGCGACCACCGACGCTCGTCGCGCGTTTCCCTGCTGGGACGATCCGGCGGTCAAGGCGACCTTCCAGGTCACCTTGGTGGTGCCCGACGGGTTGGCCGCGTACTCCAACACCGCCGAGGTATCGTCCACCGCGCTCGCCGACGGCCGGCGTGAAGTCGTCTTCGGCGAAACGATGATCATGTCGACGTATCTGGTCGCCTTCGTGGTGGGCGCGTTCGAGGCGTCGCCCGTCGTGCACGCGGCGGGCACGCCGGTGCGAATCGTCGCGCCGGTGGGCAAAGCCGGCCTGACGGCGTGGGCGTGCGAAGTGGCCGTGCACGCGCTCGAGTTCTTCACCGAGTACTTCGCACTCGATTACCCGGGGGACAAGTTGGACCTGGTCGCGATCCCCGACTTCGCCGCGGGCGCCATGGAGAACCTCGGCTGTGTCACCTTTCGCGAGACCGATCTCCTCATCGACCCCGCCACCGCCTCGCAGGCCGAACTGGAACGCGTCGCGCTCGTCGTCAACCATGAACTGGCCCACATGTGGTTCGGCGACCTGGTCACGATGGACTGGTGGCAGGGAATCTGGCTCAACGAAGCGTTCGCCACGTTCATGGAGTCGATCTGCACCGACCACTTCCGTCCGGCCTGGAAGAAGTGGGTCACGTTCAACACGAGCCGTGACGCCGCCTTCACCGTTGACGGTCAGCACTCGACGCGACCGATCGAGTACGAAGTCGTCTCGCCCGACGAATGCCGGGGAATGTTCGACGTGCTCACCTATATCAAGGGCTGCGCGGTCCTGCGCATGCTCGAGCAGTATCTGGGCGCCGAGAGGTTTCGCGACGGCATACGTTCGTACCTCGTGCGCCACGCGTACGCCAACACCGTTACCTCGGACCTGTGGGCCGCACTCGAGTCCGCGACGGGTGAGCCGGTCGGAGCGATCATGGACACCTGGATACTTCAGGGGGGATTCCCGCTGGTCACCTTCGATGGCGCGAGCGTGGCGCAGGAACCCTTCAGGTACGCCGCGCCGAGCGGGGATTCGAACATCGGTGCAGATTGGAAGATTCCGATCTTGACGAGGTCCCTGGATGGCGGCGCGACCGTCTCGTACCTGCTGGGCGCCGAAAGCGCCCCGTTGGCGACAAGGGGTGTGACGGTGGTGAACGCCGGGGGATCGGGCTTCTACCGTACGGCCTACTCGTCGGACTGTCTGGCGCTGATCGCAGCACGACTGGGTGAACTCGAGGAAATCGAGCGCGCGGTCCTGTTCTCGGACACCTGGGCGTCGATACTCGTCGGTCGCTCCACCCTGGACGACCTCTTTGTTCTGGCGAAGGGACTCGTCGGCCTCGACGAGCCCGCGACCTGGGACCTGGTCGTCCGGGCCATCGCCTTCGTCAACCGCATCGCCGACGATGCGCAGCGCGCGCTGCTCGCGACGGCGGTGCGCTCGCTCGTCGGCCCCGTCTTCGCCCGGCTGGGTTGGGACTCGCGCCCAGGGGAGACCACCCAGGCCGCGGACCTGCGATCCACTGTCATCGAGCTGCTCGGAACGGTGGGCCGAGACGAGGACGTCATCAAGGAGGCGACGAACCGGTTCGACGAGGGGGTGCTCACCGGAGACCTCGCAGCCGCCATCGTCGCGGTCACGATGCACCAGGGTCGCCCGGGTGACGATGCCGTATGTGAGCGGCGACGAGAGGGGGCGACGACGCCTCAGGAGTCCCAGCGCTACCTCTTCGCGCCGGCGGGTTCGAGCGATGCCGAGACCGTGATGAGGGCCGTCGAGCGCGCGTTCTCGGACGTGCGGACCCAGGATGCCCCGTATCTGATCGGCGCCCTGATGCGCAATCGACTGGCCGGACCACGGGTCTGGCGGGTCGTACGCGAGCGCTGGGACTACGCGCTCGAACGCTTCCCCGCGATGGGCGCCGTCGCGATGGTGAGCGGCGTGATGGCCTTCGCCACGGACCCCGCGTTCGCTCGCGAGGTTCGTGACTTCCACGAGTCGCACCCCCTGCCAGTCGGCCAACAGCAGGTCGCGCAGTATCTCGACCTGATGGACGTGTACGTGGAGGCCGCACGGCGGTGCTCCACGTCACTGGACGCGACGTTGCGGGCGTTGGCCGGGTGACGGGTTGGGACCTCGGACGTCGACGCCACCAACCCGGGCCGACGGGAAATGGCTGACAAGTCAACTCGAATTACTGGAGTACGCGCCCGTCCGACGACGAGTAACAATAGAGTGTGCGTAGAAAATTCTTATGAGTAGGAGATGATCATGGCGAACGAATGGGGACCGCTCGGGAAACTGGCCGGCGAATGGGAAGGCGTGAAGGGCGGTCTCGACACCGCGTTCTCGCATTCCAAGGGTGAAGTGCTGGGAACCGAGTACCGCGAGAAGTGCACCATGAAGCCCTTCGGACCGGTCGACAACGGCAAGCAATCCCTCTACGGTCTCGACTACAAGTCCGCCATGTGGCGCGGCGACGAGGAGAACCCCTTCCACACCGAGGTCGGCTACTGGCTCTGGGACTCGGCGACTGGTGAGATCATGAAGGGCTTCGTCGTGCCTCGTGGCATCACGGTGCTCGCGGGCGGCGTCACTGATGCGGACTCGATCGAGTTCACGATGGAGGCCTCGCTGGGCGACCCGCACTACGCCATCGGTGAGAACAAGTACCTCGCGAAGAACGCGAGCTCACTGAGTTACGCGGTGACCATCAGCATCGGCGACGACACCTGGTCCTACGACGAGGTGACGATGCTGCGAATGAACGAGTTCGCTGAGCCGTTCGCTCACACCGACCACAACACCCTGCACCGCGTCGGCTAAGTGGGCTGAGCACCAACGGCGGTCCGCCGCATCCTGCCCGTTCCCGCCTCACCCCTGGCGACCCTCGTCGCCGGAGGTGAGGCGTTGGGCATTTCGAGCGACGAGGGGCGACCACTTATGAGCATGACCGAGGCGCAATAGGATTGCTGCGCGCAAGAGTGCGCGTTCGAAAGCCCAAGGAGACTTCATTGTCCCAGCTCCACATGCCCGGTCGTGTCGTCATACTCGGATGCGGATCGGTGGCGCAGTGTCTGCTGCCGCTGCTGATCGAACGATTCGCCTTCGATCCCACATCGATCTCGGTCATCGAGAGTCGCAACAACCGCGAGAGAATCGCGAGTTCAATCGCGCAAGGTGTTCAGTACTTCCAACTGGAGGTGGACCGCGGCAACCTCAACGCCACCCTCGACACCTTCCTGGGCGACGGCGACCTGCTCATCGACCTGGCGTGGAACATCGGCCTCAGTGACCTGCTCGAATGGTGCCGCGATCACAATGTCCGTTACCTGAACACCTCGGTTGAGGTGTGGGAGCCGTATCTCGACCCCGCGACAACGTCGCCCCAGGAGCGGACGCTGTACTGGCGACACATGGAACTGCGTGAGCAGTTGGCGCGATGGGGGAGCAACGACGGTCCCTCGGCGGTAGTGGAGCACGGTGCGAATCCCGGTTTGGTCAGCCATTTCACCAAGCAGGCGCTGCACGACATCGCGTCCAGGGTCATCCTCGACGGATTGCTCCTCGAGCGCCACGCGGCGCTCATCGAGGCGCTGGAGGCCGGGCGGTTCAACATGGTGGCGAAGTTGCTCGACGTCAAGGTGATCCACATCGCCGAGCGTGACACGCAGATCACGGATCAGCCGAAACTGCCCGGTGAGTTCGTCAACACGTGGAGCGTCGACGGCTTCTACGAGGAGGGTGTCGCCCCGGCGGAGATGGGTTGGGGCACGCACGAGAAGCGCCTGCCCGAGTTCGCGTACGTGCACGAAGGGGCCGGCCCGCGAAATCAGATCTGTCTGGCGCAAATGGCGCACAAGACTCTGGTCCGGTCGCGCACGCCGTCGGGTCAGATCATCGGCATGGTCATTCGCCACGGTGAGGCGTTCACCATCTGTGACCACCTGACCGTGTGGGAAGGCGACGAGGCCGTCTACCGGCCGACGGTGCACTACGCGTACTGTCCGAGCGACGTCGCGTGGGCGAGTTTCGTCGAACTGGAGGGCTCCCAGTACGAGTATCCGCAGCGCCAGCGGATCATGAATGACGAGATCATCTCCGGACGGGATGAACTGGGCGTCCTGCTCATGGGCCACCCGTACAAGTCATGGTGGACCGGCATGCTCACCACGATCGAAGAGGCCCGCGAAGCGGCGCCGCACCAGAGCGCCACGACGATTCAGGTCGCCGCGTCAATCCTCGGCGCGGTCGACTGGATGCTGCGAGCGCCGAACGAGGGCGTCCGGGTCCCCGACGAACTGCCGTGGCGTCAAGTCATTGACGTCGCCAACGACTACGTCGGCACCACCTGGTCGGGACCGTTGGACTGGGACCCGGTCTCGACCAAGGCCGACTGGTTCGACCGCTGGTCGGGTCGAACGCTCGACCACGACGACCTCTGGCAGTTCACGAACTTCCAAGCCTGAGTCTGGGCGGCGACGTCGCCGTCATCGCGGTGGGGTCGTCACGCCAGGGAGAGAAACCCTGACGTGATGCACAGGCCGAAGGCGTCGACGATCACGAAGGCGACGACGATGACGACGATGACGGCCTTGGTCACCCGGCCACGCGACGCGGCGATGGGCCTCGGCATGTACCAATCGGGCAAGAGGCCCCGTTGCACGCTGGCGTTCGGATTCCACGCGACCGCGTCATCATCGATAGTGACCAGGGGGTCCGCGGCGAGGGCGAGTCTGGTCAACTCGTCGTCGGTGAACGTTTCCAGGTGAGTTGACGATTCATCCACGTGAGCCTCCGCAACGATTCGCTGACCAGCCTAATGAGCGTTGGCGCCCGAGGTCCGTGTTGAGCTGGGCGGACGTTGCGCGAAGGGGCCCATTTTCGAAGTTTCTCGAACCGCGCCGCGCGTCGCTTCGTGACGTGCGGCTTCACGGCAAAGCCCAGCGGTCACTTAGAGTTGAGACTGGGTGCTCGTGGATGCGCCCCGTACTAGTAGAAACGAAGAATCATGCCCTTTTCTGACATGGACGTTGCCGCGAGCCCGCTCGAACTGATCGGCAATACGCCGATGGTGCGCCTCGGGAAGATCGGCGCGGGACTCGCGAGCGATCTCATCGCAAAATTGGAGACGACGAACCCCGGCGGGAGCTCCAAGGACCGACCAGCGCTGACGATGGTTGAAGCCGCCGAACGTGAGGGACTGCTCGGGCCGGGCTCGACGATCATCGAGCCGACGAGCGGCAACACCGGGGTCGGACTGGCGATCGTCGCGGCGCAACGTGGTTACAAGTGCATCTTCGTCATGAGCGACAAGATGGCACCCGAGAAGATCGACGTCCTTCGCGCGTACGGCGCCGAGGTGGTCGTCTGTCCGACCGCCGTGGCTCCGGATCACCCTGATTCGTACTACTCCACCGCCGAACGTCTCACCAAGGAGACGCCGAACTCGTTCCGACCAGATCAGTACTCGAACCCGAACAACGTGAGGGCGCACTACGAGAGCACCGGTCCCGAGATCTGGCGCCAGACCAAGGGCCGCGTGACCCACTTCGTCGCGGGCGCGGGCACCGGGGGCACCATCACCGGCGTCGCACGGTACCTGAAGGAACAGAATCCGAACGTCAAGATCATCGCCGCCGACCCCGAGGGGTCGGTGTACTCGGGTGGTGCGGGCCGCCCGTACCTGACCGAGGGGGTCGGCGAGGACTTCTGGCCGGGTAACTACGACCCTTCGGTCGTCGATGAGGTCATCGCCATTAGCGACGCCGACGCTTTCGCCATGGCCCGGTTGGTCACCCAGCGCGAAGGGATCCTGATCGGTGGCTCCGGTGGGACCGCGGTCGCCGCGGCCCTCAAGGTCGCCAAGTCCCAATCCGCCGATGCCGTCGTCGTCGTGCTGATCCCGGACTCGGGTCGCGGGTACCTCTCGAAGATCTTCAACGACACGTGGATGACGGACTACGGATTCCTGCGTCCGCACAACGAGTTGGACGCGGGCGACGTGCTGGCCGCCAAGGTGACGCGACAGTCCCAGGGCCTGGCCGATCTCGTTCTCGTCACCGAGGAGGTGCTCGTGCGCGACGCGATCTCGGTGATGCGTGCGAACGACGTCTCCCAACTGCTGGTGACGGTGACCGACGAACTTCCGCTGGCCGCCAAGGAGGTCTCGGGTTCGTTGAGCGAGCTGGGTCTGCTCGAGGCGACCATGCGCGACGCGTCAGTGCTCGACCTTCGAGTGAAGGACGTCGCCGATCCTCCGATGCCGATGATCGGCGTGGGCATGAGTATCACCGAACTCACGAAGCGTCTCAGCTCGACGGCGAGCCTCCTGGTGCTCGACGGCGGGCATCCCGTCGGCGTCTTGACGCGAAGTGACCTTTTGAGTTACCTGGAGCAGAGGAGCGAGCGATGAACGGATTCAATACACGGGCGATCCACGTCGGCTCCGAGCCCGACCCGGTCACCGGAGCGGTCAACCCTCCCGTCTACCTCACCTCGACCTACGCCCAGGACGCCGTCGGCGTCCCGCGTTTCAGTGATTACTCGCGTGTCGACAACCCGACACGCGCCGCGCTCGAGACGTGTCTGGCGAATCTGGAAGAGGCGAGCCACGGTATCGCCTTCTCCTCGGGCCTCGCGGGCGAGGACGCGTTGCTGCGCACGCTCGCGCCCGGCGATCACGTCATCCTCGGCAATGACGCCTACGGCGGCACCTATCGCCTTCTCACGAGGGTCTTCGGCGCGTGGGGTGTGAGTGTCACCTGCGTCGATCTCAGCGACCTCGCGGCAGTGGATGCCTGCTTCAGCGCGACGACGAGGATGCTCTGGGTCGAGACACCGAGCAACCCGATGTTGAACGTCGTCTCGATCAGCGCGCTGGCGCGCGTGGCGCACGAGCACCACGCCATGCTGGTGGTCGACAACACCTTCGCGACCCCGTACCTGCAGCGTCCACTCGCGCTCGGCGCCGACGTGGTCGTCCACTCGACGACGAAGTACGTGGGCGGACATTCGGACGTGGTGGGGGGTTTCGTGGCCACCAACAGCGATGAACTGGCGGCGCAACTCAAGTTCCACCAGTACGCCATCGGGGCGGTCCCCGGTCCGCTCGACTGTTACCTGCTCGTGCGCGGGCTGAAGACGCTCGGCATCCGCATGGAGCGGCACTGCTCGAACGCCCGGGCCGTCGCTTCGTTCCTCTCGTCGCACGACGCGGTCGAACGGGTCTACTACCCGGGGTTGGCCGAACACCCGGGCCACGACATCGCCTCGACCCAGATGAGCGATTTCGGCGGAATGGTGAGTTTCACGCTGAAGGGCGGCGCCGCCGCCGCGCGCAAGGTCTGCGAATCCACGACGATCTTCACCTTGGCCGAGTCGCTCGGAGGTGTGGAGAGCCTCATCGAACTTCCCGCGGCGATGACCCACGCGTCGACGGCGGGTTCGACGCTGGAGCCTCCGGCGAGCCTGGTGCGTCTGAGCATCGGCATCGAGGACGTCGATGATCTGATCGGTGACCTCACCCGAGCCCTTTCCTAGGACCCTGACGGACCGCCGCATCGGGCACCGCGGACTACGTCACCTCTGACGCGGCTCTGGGGCATAATTGCTCGCGTGGCTCTCAACCGATCCGATCACAGTCTCAATCTTGCGCCGGCGTCGGTCGACGACTACCGAGAGCTGGCGCGCCGTCGCCTGCCTCGACAACTCTTCGACTACATCGACGGGGGGTCCTTCGCCGAGACGACGATGCGGGCCAACGTCGACGACCTTGGCCGCATCCAACTTCGCCAGCGCGTCCTGCGCGACGTCGCAACGCGCACGCTCGCGACCACGGTGCTGGGTCAGGAACTCGCCCTGCCGATCATCCTCGCCCCCGTCGGCTTCGCCGGCATGTTCTCCCAGCGCGGCGAGGTGCAAGCCGCGAGGGCGGCGCAGCGTGCGGGCATCCCCTTCTGTGAGTCGACCCTCTCGATCTGCAGCCTCGAGGAGGTCGCCGGCGCCGTCGCGACCCCGCCGTGGTTCCAGCTGTACGTCATGAAGGATCGTTCGTTCGCCGAGGATCTGATGGAGAGGGCACTGGCCGTCGGGTGTTCGACGCTCGTGCTCACGGTCGACCTGCCCGTCGTCGGTCAGCGCTATCGCGACTATCGCAACGGCATCAGTGGTGAGATCTCGGGCGCGAAGCGTCTGCGACGTGGTCTCGATATCGCGCGCCATCCACGATGGGTGCGCGAGGTGGCGATGGGCGGCAAGCCGCTCATCTTCGGGAATCTCGCGGACAAGTTGCCCGCCGCGAAGGTGCCCTCGGACTTCCAGCGATGGATCTCGTCCCAGTTCGACGCGACCGTGACGTGGAACGACCTCGCGTGGCTGCGCGAACGTTGGCCCGGGAAGATCGCCATCAAGGGGATCCTCGACGCCGAGGACGCCCGTGAGGCGGCTGGTCGCGGCGCGGATGCGGTGGTCGTGTCGAATCACGGCGGGCGCCAGTTGGATGATGTTCCGTCGACGATCTCGGCGTTGCCGGCGATCGTCGCCGCGCTGGGCGACGGGTGCGACGTCTTGATGGACGGAGGCGTGCGCAGCGGCCTCGACGTCGTGAAGGCGTTGTCCCTCGGGGCCAAGGCGTGCCTCATCGGACGACCCTGGGTCTACGCCGCGGCCGCGCGCGGCGAGCAGGGTGTGGATCACGTGATCGAGATCATCCGCGAGGGCATGCGGGTGACGCTGGGGCTCACTGGCATCAATGACGTGAAGGACCTTGACCCCTCGGTTCTCGTCCAGCCCTGAGTCGTTGCGTGCGCGGTGACCGGCCTCGCGACACCGCGGGGAACCTAAGGTTCATCTCGTGAGTTCGATGAGTCGACTTCCCGATCCGATCGCCCGTCGCGCGCTGGGACTCGAGTACGCGACCATCGCCGTGGCGATAGGCGAAGCGGTGGCGGCATTGGTGAGCGGCGTGGCGGCGCGCTCGGTCGCCCTGACGGCCTTCGGGGCGGACTCGGTGATCGAGATGCTGAGTGCGATGGTCGTCCTCGCCCAACTCCTTTCGCTGGTGAGGGGTCGTGAGATCGCCGCGCGGCGCGAGCACCGGGCCCACCGGTCCATCGCGGCGCTCTTCTTCGCCTTGACCGGCTACGTGCTCGTGTCGACGGTGCTGGCGCTGACCAGTGCCGTGCACCCCTCCGAGAATGGTCTCGGTATCGCGGTGTGTCTGCTGTCGGGGTTGCTCATGCCGGTGCTCGCTGCTGCGAAGCGACGGGCGTCGCTGCACCTCGCCCACCACCAGCCGGCGGTGTCGCGACTGCTGGCGGCGGATGCCACCGAAACGGCACTCTGCGGCTTGCTCAGCCTCAGCACGCTCGCGGGGGTGGTCCTGACGGCCTGGGCCGGGTGGTGGTGGGCCGATCTGATCGCGGCGTTGGCGGTGGTCTGGTTCGCCGTGCGCGAGGGGCTCGAGGCCTGGAGGTGCGAGCCCGCTTGAAAACCCGCGATCGCCCGTCCGGTCGGCGTGTGAGAATGTTCCGATGGAACTCAACCTGACGTCACCGCTCGAAGGATCGTTCGTCCGCCTGGAACCGCTGAGTCACGCGCACGTCGACGCGTTATGCGTCGCCGCGACCGAGGACCGCCGGTCGTACGAGTACACGCCCGTGCCCGACGGAGCCGAGGATGTCCGTCGCCACGTCGACGAGCTGCTCGCCGAGCGCGACGCGGGGCTCGTCGTCCCCTTCGCGCAGGTGGACGTGGCGAGCAACCGTGCGGTGGGGATGACGCGCTACATGACGCTGCGCGCGCGCACTGGCGCACCCCTTCCGTACGCGGTGGAGATCGGCGGCACGTGGCTGGCCGCCTCGGCGCAGCGTTCAGCCATCAACACCGAGGCGAAGTACCTGCTCCTGCGTCACGCCTTCGATGAATGGAACGTGGCCCGGGTCGATCTGAAGAGCGACGCCCGCAACGAGCGATCACGTTCGGCGATCGTACGCATCGGCGCGACGTTCGAGGGAGTGCTCCGTCGCTGGCAGCCGTCCATGGTCATCGGCGAGGAGGGGCTCTACCGCGACTCGGCGATGTACTCAATCATCGACAGCGAGTGGCCGATCGTGAAGGCCCATCTGGAGTTGCGCCTGCGCTGAGTCGGACCGGTCAGTGGCCGTGGGGCGTGCGCTCGCGCGGGGCTAAATTCGGGTGATGACGAACATTCGCCTCGGCTCCATCTCTCTCGATTGCGATGATCCGGCCGAGCTCGGCGCATTCTGGGCCGAGCTCCTGGGCGGCGAGGTCGCTTTCGCGAGCGACGCGTTCGTCGCGGTGAAATTGTCCTCGATGTGGCTTTCGGCGGTGAAGGTCGAAGGCTTCACGTCGCCGACGTGGCCCGACGGCGCCATCGCCAAGCAGATGCATCTCGACCTTGCGGTTGATGAGCTCGCGGTATCGCAGGCGCGCGCGCTGGACCTCGGTGCGACCAAGGCGGAGTTCCAGTCGGCACCTGATCGGTACATCGTCCTGTTCGACCCGGCGGGGCATCCATTCTGCCTGACGACGCAGATCCCCGACGAATGAGTACGTCAGACGATCGCTACACGCACGGGCACCACGAGTCGGTGCTGCGAAGCCACCGCTGGCGTACGGCGCAGAACTCGGCGAGCTTCCTCCTCGAGCGACTCGAGCGCGGATCGACGCTGCTCGACGTAGGTTGCGGACCGGGTACCATCAGCACCGACCTCGCGCGCCTCGTCGCGCCCGGTCGTGTCGATGCCATCGACCTTTCCCCCGACGTGATAGCCACGGCGAGAGAGATCAATCGTGGTGACGACCTCGAGAATCTGCACTTCGCCGTCGACGACGTCTACGGTCTGTCGTTCCCCGCCGCAAGCTTCGACGTCGTGTTCGCCCACCAGGTCCTCCAGCACCTGAGTGACCCGGTCGCGGCACTCCGAGAGATGCGCCGGGTCCTGCGCGACGATGGCATCCTCGCGGTGCGCGATGCGGACTTCGCCGCCTTCGCCTGGTCACCGCGCGACGAGCGTCTCGATAAGTGGATGTCGATCTATCACCTGGTCACTCGCGCCAACGGTGCCGAGGCTGACGCCGGGCGCCAACTACCGCGCTGGGTGCGCAAAGCTGGTTTCCACTCCATCGAGTCGACATCCTCGAACTGGACGTACTCGTCGCCGACGGAGCGGTCGTGGTGGGGACAACTTTGGGCCGACCGGGTCATCCACAGCGACTTCGCCCGTCAGGCGCTCGCCTACGGATTCACGACCGAAGCCGAACTCCACGAGATCGCGTCGGCGTTTCGCGAATGGTCCGAGGACGAGGACGGCATCTTCATCATCGTCAACGGCGAGGTCCTCGCCCGAGCCTGAGCGTTCGCTCGTGGTGCTGAGTCCGGGTCACCGATAGGACGCGATGGCCGCCGCCAGCGCGTCGCGCGACGGCGTTGGTTCGAGGCCCACTCCCTCACGTGTCGCGCTGTCATCGATCACGAACGGCATTTGGAACCGGTACATCGTCGTTGGAAGTTCCCCGATGAGCGGGTTGAAGGCTCCGAGAAGGCGAATGACGGGCGGGGGAGGGTCGGGACCTTGACGTGCGCTCATGACCTGGAACATGATCGTCGGTTTCGTGAGCCTCGAGTTGTGCGGGCACTACGTGGGTTCGCAGAGCAACACGAGGTTCATGTTCGAGAGCGTGCTCGACGAACTGGTCGGGCTGCTCGAACTCTGCGTCGCTCGAGTGGACACGGAGCTCTCCTAATCTTGATGGATGGACACAGACGAGAACCGGACCTTCGCCGCGCAGACGTACAACCGATGCTGGGAACTCCTGGAGAGCGAACACCGCACCGCCGATGACGATCTGGAACTCCTGACTTCGGCGTTCGCTTCGAGGTACCACTGGGGACTGGTTGGTCGTAGCGAGAAGATGATCACGGGTGACTGGATGGTCGCGCGCGCGGCGAGCGCCCTCGGCGAATCCTCGATCGCGTTGCGTTTCGCCCAGCGCGCCTATGGCGAGGCCCAGGCGCCGCGGACCCCGGATTGGCTCGTTGCCTCGACGGCGGAGGGCGTGGCGCGTGCGTTCGCCGGTGCGGGTGACCAGGTGCAGAGCGATGAATGGCGCCAACGGGCGCTGGTGCTCGTGGCCCGCATCGAGGACGAGGACGACCGCGCGATCGTCGCCGACCAGGTCAACTCGATCCCCCGGGGCGCGTGAACCGCACGTGGACGTCGGTGGGCCCATTCGCTGCGATCGCGCCGTCCACGTCATGATGGTGGAGTGACATCAGTTCCCGCTTTCGCGATCTTCGACCTGGACGGGACGCTCTCTGATTCGCAGCGCGGCATCCTCGCCTCATTTCGCGCCACGCTCGATGAGCTCGGCCTCACCCCGTCCGATGATCGGCTCACGTCACTCATCGGCCCGCCGCTCGAGGACTCCTTCGCGCAACTCGGTATCGCGGCCGAGGAGCTGGATCGAGTGGTCGCCCGCTACCGGGAGTTCTACGACGAGAGTGGCGTGCAGAAGTGCGAGCTCTATGACGGTGTGCGCACGATGCTCGACGGATTGCGTCGTGACGGTGTACGCATGGGCGTCGCAACTTCCAAACGCGTTGACTTCGCCAACCGGATGCTGGTCTCGCTGGGGATCGACGAGTACTTCGAGACGGTGTCGGGCGCAAGCCTCGACGGCGCGCTCTCATTGAAGGACGACATCGTCGCCCAGGTGTTGTCGTTCTTCCAGCCGAGCCAGCCGCGCAAGGTCTGGATGGTGGGCGATCGTCGCTATGACGTGCTCGCGGCCCAGCGTTTCGGTCTGGTCTCGCTCGGCGTCCTGTGGGGCTACGGAACCCGCGAGGAGCTCGTCGGGTGCGGTGCCGACATCCTGGTGGGCGATCCACGTGAACTGCTCGAATTGCTTGAGGATGATGAAGGTGGCGACCCGGTGTGCTGGAGTCACCTCGTCTGTCCCACGTGCGGGGTCGTGCGTGGGGGCGAACATCGTCGCGACGAGTGCACGGCCTCCTAGTTGCGTCGACTGGGAACTTAGTCATGACATGGACAGGGAGGGCAAAATGCAAATGAGTGAGCGCAAGCAAACACGCGACGAGTATTTGCACTGTCAAACGATTCACGTCGAAGAGACGAACGCTGACGGAACATGGACCGAGACCGAAAGAGAATGGCAAAACAACTTCGCGACAAGGTTGCAAGAACTTCGCGACAATTGACAAAGTCGCATCGCGTCATGTCATAAGGCGCTGTGAGCAACAGCACATTGACGATTCACGTGCCACCGGACGCGAAGTATCTCGACGTGAATCACCTAGCCGGTCTTCACGCACGACGATCCAACTCTTGGAATGAACAAGAGACTCTCGTCCCGCCCGGTTCCAAGTTCGTAGTGGATAGTGTTGCGTCGCTCCGGGGGCATCCGGACGCGACCGCCCTAGAGTGGTCCGATGGATTGGAAGCTCGAGTTGATGATCATCCCCGTGAGCGACGTGGACGCCGCCAAGGCGTTCTACGTCGAGAAGGCGGGCTTCACGGTGCTGATGGACGTTCAACTGAACGCCGAACGTCGCGTGGCCCGGCTGCACCCACCGGGGTCGAACTGCGGGATCGCCATCGGGACGGGTCTGACCGCCGCCGTGCCGGGATCGGCCTCGGGGATGCACTTGATGGTCGAAGACGTGGCGCTCGCCTATAGCGAACTCAGCGAACGCGGTGTCGAGGTGCATGGCCCCTATCACTTCGTCGAGGGGAATCAAGTGGCGGGGCTGCACGCCGAGCGTGGTCCCTTCGAGTCCTTCCTCGATTTCGCTGACCCCGACGGAAACACTTGGATCGTCCAAGAGGTGCCGTCCGAGGCCTGAGCCACGGACAGCGTGGCGGTATCGTCGAGATGATCCTGTCGCGCACTTGGCGCACCGGGGTCGAGGGCTACGATTGGCTTACTTTTACTGACGAGAGGCCCATGGAGCGAAGAAGAAGAGGCGAGAGCGAGCGACTTCGCGTTCCCCCTCCGCTCATCAAACGTCGCATCGCGTCGGGTCGCGGCGCCATGGAGCAGCCCAACATCACCAATGATGGTGAAGCCGCTCTGACACCGAAGTTCTGGATGGCGGTCGTCATCACCGGCGTCGCAACGGGTCTCTTCGGCGTCGTGCTCATGTGGCTGCTCAGACTCGCCGAGCACGCGGCCTTCGGCTACAACGGCGGGGACTACGCCGCGTCGGTCGCCGCATCCTCGGATGCGAGGCGGGTGCTCTCGCTCCTGGTCGCGAGCGTCATCGGCTCAGTCTGCTGGTACCTCATCCGTCGCTATCTCAAGCAGGAGAAATCCGAGATTGACGACGCCCTCTGGAATGGTGACGGCGAACTCGGCCTGCGACGCAGCTTCTTCACATCGATCGTTTCGGAGATCGTCATCGGGCTCGGCGCCTCGATCGGCCGAGAAGCCGCCCCGAAACTCATGGGTGGCGCGTCGGGCAGCGTGCTCTCGCACTGGCTGCAGCTCTCGCCGGCCCAGAAGCGGCTGCTGGTGGCCTGCGGCGGGGGTGCCGGCCTCGCGGCGGTCTACAACGTGCCCCTCGGTGGAGCGGTGTTCACTGCGGAGGTGTTGCTGGGCAGTTTCGCCCTGCCCACGGTGCTCCCGGCGCTCGCGTGTTCGCTCGTCGCGACCATGGTCGCCTGGGTCTACTTGCCGAGCCACGCGACCTACGTCGACATCCCGTCCTACCAATTCAGCGCGTCACTCATGGTGTGGTCACTTCTCGCCGGCGTCGTCATCGGGCTGCTCGCCGTCTTCTACGTGCGCCTCATCGGCTGGGCGTCGAACTTCCGTGCGAAGGGTGCCGCGATCTTCTGGATGATGCCGCTCGCGTTCGTGGCGGTTGGCGTCATCGGTATCTGGTTCCCCCAACTCTTCGGGAACGGTAAGGACATGGCGCACGAAGCCTTCATCGGCGCCGGGAGTATCGGCCTGCTCTTCGCCCTCTTCGCACTGAAGCCCTTCGTCACCGCGCTCACGCTCGGCAGCGGGGCGGCTGGAGGCGTCTTCACGCCGTTCCTCAGCACGGGCGCGGTGCTGGGCGCGTTCCTGGGCGCGGTCTGGGTGCACCTGTGGCCCGGAGCGCCCATCGGCGCCTTCGCGCTCGTCGGCGCCGCCGCGATGATCGGCGCAGCGATGCAGGCGCCGTTGGCGGGTCTGGTGCTCGTCGCCGAACTCACGCACAGCGGGTTCTCCATCATGATCCCCATGATGTGCGCAACGTTGGTCGCATCGTTTCTGGTCCGCCACATCGACGGCTACTCGATCTATTCGGCCCGCCTTCCGCGCAGCGAGACCTAGTCCTGGCGCCGTGATCGTGGGCGATCCCGTAACCGGTGACTCGGCGGGTCCGTACGATGCGGTGTTCCTCTCGCAGAAATGTGGCCCCGTCGCGAAGGGGCATCCGTGAAACAATGGGCGTATGTACATCGCGCCGAAGTTCCAGTTGGATGACGACGATGCCTGGCGTGTGGTGAGCGACGCGGGCGCGGGCATGCTGGTGCTGAGTGCGACCGACGGTCTCGCGAGCGTCTTCGTTCCGGTCGTGGTGAGCAGTGACCGTCGGACCCTGACGTCGCACGTGGCCAAGGCGAACTCCTGGTGGAAGTCGATCGGTGAGGGATGCGACGTTCTCGGCCTCTTCCTCGCGGCCAGCGCGTACGTGTCCCCTTCGTACTATCCCAGCCGCCTCGACGATCCTGGTGTCGTGCCGACGTGGAACTACGTCGCCGCGGAGGTACGCGGTCACGTGCGACTTCGTGAGGACCCTGCCTGGAAGGACGAGCAGGTCCGCGATCTCACCGAAGGCTTCGAGGGCCATCGAGACCGACCGTGGAGCGTGGACGACGCGCCGGCTGCGTATATCGAGCAACAACTGAAGGCCATTGTCGGTATCGAGATCGAGGTGCACTCGATTGAGGGGAAGGCCAAGCTCTCCCAGAACCGCCCGGTCGTGGACCACGACAGTGTTCGCGAGCACATGGCGCACGGCACCCTGGCCGAACGGATCGTCGCGCAGCGGATGTTGCCCGATGGATGAGGGGCCCCTGCGGATCCGCCGCATCGGGGCGAAGGATGCGCAGCGTCTGCGTGCGATTCGTCTCGAGGCGCTCTCGAATACTCCCGAGGCGTACGGGTCGACCTACGAAGAATCGCTGAGGTGGTCGCGTCTGCGGTGGCGCACGATGGCCGCCAAATGGAATTATCACTTCGCCGAGCGCGACGGCGTCGTCGTGGGCATGGCGTCGGGCGCCTTCAATGAGCAGCACCCGGGAACCCGATGGCTCTTCGGCATGTACGTCACCCCGAGCGAGCGCGGCAGCGGTGCTGCGGCGCAACTGGTCGAGGCGATCAGCGACTGGGCGTGCGCCGACGGGGCTGACCGCCTGTACTTGCACGTGACCGACAGCATCGCCCGTGCGCGCGCGTTCTACGAGAAGATGGGCTTTCGTCTCGACGGGGAGGTCATTTCGATGGACCGCGATCCCTCGATCACCCTGGTCACCATGGTGCGCAGCCTTGTCTGACCTGGTTGAAGCCCTGCGCGTCGAGCTGGTCCACCCGCACGCGCTGCACGAACTGCGCCGAAGGGTCCTGCGCTCGGGCGACCCCGAAATCTCGGTGGCCGATCCGCGCGACGAGGAGTCGTCCGCGCTGCACGTGGCCGGCCTGCTTGGCGAGCGGTTGGTGGTGAGCGCCTCGTTCTTCCCCTCGACGTCGCCGGTGAACGCGCAGTTGGTGACCTATCAGCTTCGTTACATGGCGACCGACTTCGATGTGCAGGGTCGGGGCTACGGGGCCCTGGTGCTCGAGGTCGCCGAGGCGCACCTTCGCGCGTTGGGTGCCGAGCAGATGTGGGCCAACGGCCGTGACACGGCGCTGGGCTTCTATCGGGCGACGGGATGGTCCGCGCTGGAGGGTTCCGAGCACCTCAGTCCCGAGACGCAATTGCCCCACACCGTGATCTTCAAGCTCCTCTAGCGCGTCATCCTCGTCGCGGGATCGCTCGGCCCCTCACTAGATTTGTAGGAATGCGCAAGTTACTCGCCCTCGTTCTCGCCGTCATCCTCGCCGGTGCCGCCATCGTGGCCTGGCCGCACCTGAAGGGGGGTGGTTCATCATCGGCGACCACCACTTCGACCAGCACGACGGTGCCGGTGCCGGTTGCGCCGCTCACGGGTCTGGCGGATCCTGGCGGCGCCGCGTTGACGCGGCCGGCCCTCACGGTGAAGATCGAGAACACTCCCGACGCGCTGCCGCAGTGGGGCGTTGATCAAGCCGACGTGGTCTACGAGGAGATCGTCAACGGCGGCATCACCCGTCTCGCCGCGGTGTTCAACTCCAACGCGCCCGCCAAGGTCGGCCCCGTACGCTCGGTGCGGCCCACAGATACCCAGGTCGTCTGGCCACTCGGAGGCCTCTTCGTCTACTCCGGTGGGGCGGCCTACGCGGTGGCGAGTATCTCGACCGTTCCATCGCTCAAGCTCATCGACGAGTCGAGCGCCGGCGCCGCGATGTTCCGAGACCCCACGCGTTTCGCACCCCACAACCTCTATACCATCGCGCCCCTGCTCTTCAAGTTCCAGGGGTCGCCGGTGCCGCCGCCCAAGCTCTTCACCTACCGCAACGCCACCGCCAAGGTCGTCGGCACGAAGGTGGCGAGTTTCGTCGTCCCCTTCCCGAGCATGTACCCGGTGACCTGGACCTGGAACGCCACGACGATGTCGTGGGACCGGACGCTCTTCGCCCGGGCTGACGTCACCGGGACTGGTGTTCGTGAGTCGCCCCGGAACGTGGTCGTGATGTTCGTCAACTACGTCAACGGGATCGGCACGGAATCTTCGTACGCCGACTTGCAAGGTTCGGGCACCGCCGCCTTCTTCACCGACGGCAAGGAGCAGCTGGGCACGTGGTCGCGCGGAGCGTCGAAGTCTGACGTGCTCACCTACACGACCAGGAATGGCAAGTCGCTCGAGCTCACGCCCGGTCAAACATGGGTGGAACTGCTCGACACGGGTACGGCTCTCACCGTCACGCCGTAACGATCCTCTCGATTCGTTCGAGCGTGGCCTCCATGGCGCGCTGGTTGGACTCAGCCTTGTGGACGAACTCGATGGTGAACGCCCACGGCTTGTCGTAGTTGAACGACTCGGTGACCTGCGTGCCCCCGGGTACCTCCTCGAGGTCATAACGCCACACGAACTGGGCGAAGTGGTGCCACGCGATGCACTTGTTCTCCTCGAACGCCACGACCTTGTTGCTCACGAAATAGCCGAGCCCGACCTTCATGTCCATGGAGAACCTCGCGCCGAGGAAGAGGCGGTCGGGGCCCTTGCGGACCTTGACGACGCTGCCCGAACCGTCGAACACCGAGTGCTGGCGGGGGTCGGCGAGGAGGTCGAAGATCGCCTTGGGCGGGGCGGCGATGAACCGTGTGGCGCTGACAACTCGTTTCGATTTCATGGTCACCAGCGTAGGGTACATGGCGAGTGATCGATCGGAGTGACCGTGCCCAGACAAGACGCCCTGCTATCAAGTCCTGACGGACGACTCGTCGAGATCGTCACCGTGGGCGACCCGGACGGCCAAACGGTCTTCTTCCACCACGGGACCCCTGGCGCAGCCTCGCTGGTCACGATGTTCAGTGAGGCTGGCGAGCGCGCGGGACTCTTCTTCGTCGCGATGTCGAGACCCGGCTACGGCGCCTCGACCAGACTCGAAGGGCGCACCGTGGCATCGGTCGTCGACGACGTGCGTACGGTCCTCGATTCGCTCGGACGCGATCGCTATATCTCGATCGGCTGGTCGGGCGGCGGACCGCACGCCCTGGCCTGCGGGGCCCTCGACGCGCCGCGTTGCGTCGCGGTGTGGTCGCTCGCCGGTGTCGTGCCGATGGACGTGGATTTCGACTGGACCGCCGGCATGGGGCCCGAGAACCTCGAGGAGTTCGCCTTGTCCAAGGTTGGCGGTCCGGTCTACGAGGCGCACATGGCCGAGGTCGGCGAGCAATTCGCGGACGCGAACGCCGACAACATCGTCGCGATCTTCGGTGGTCTGCTGGCCGACGTGGACAAGGCGGCGCTCGCGAGCGCGGAGTCGAGGAGGAACCTCGCCGACTCCTGTCGCCAGGGCTTCATCAATGGTTACTTCGGCTTCCTCGACGACGACCGCGTGTTCCTCAATCCCTGGGGCTTTGACGTCGCCGCTCTCGAGGTGCCGGTAGCGGTATGGTACGGCGACCAGGACCTGATGGTGCCGCCGACCCACGGTGCCTGGCTGGCATCGCACGTGAAGAACGTCACGGTGGTCCACAAGCCCGAGGAGGGTCACCTGTCGATAGTGACGAATCATATGGACGAGCTGATCGCCGACCTGCAGGCGCTTCGCTGAGGCTCGACAAGAGTCGCTACCATACCGAGATGGTTCATTACGACCCTTCGGACCCGCGGTGGTCCACCGATCCAGGTCCGCTGTTCGACGAGATCCGCGAGCACGCGCCGATCCATTTCGCGCCGGGTGGCTACTGGGTTGTCGCACGCCACGCCGACTGCCTGTCCTTGTTGCGCAACCGCGACGCCTCGTCGGATTCATTGCACCTGAAGGAGGGGAAGCGACCGCGGCTTCGTGGGACGCGACGCGACGAGCAGCTCGACGTGATCCGCGCGACCGGCAACGATACGCGCCCGTTCCTGTTTCGCGACGCGCCTGATCACACGCGCCTGCGGGGTCTGGTGCAGCGCGCCTTCACCCCGAAGCGGGTGAACGAGCTCGCGCCCTTCATCGAGGCTCAGGCGCGAAGCGTCATCGAGCGCCACCTCGACGCCGGACCTTTCGACGCGGTCGAGGAACTGGCGTGGTCGTTGCCGGTCTCGGTGATCTGCGAGATGCTCAACATCCCGCGTGAGGACCACCAGAAGTTCCAGTCGCGCTCGGCGATGCTGGCGCGGGGCCTGGACCCCGACTTCCTGCTGAGCGACGAGGACCACGCGGCGCGCGACGCCGCGATCATGTACTTCGGCCTCTACTTCCATGAACTCTTCGCCGAGCGCCGCCGTCATCCCGGCGATGACCTGCTGAGCGCTCTGATCGCCGCGCGTGACGAGGGGGACCAGCTGAGCGAGGGCGAGCTCCTCTCGACCGCCATCTTGATCCTCGTGGCCGGTCACGAGACCACGATGAACCTGATCTCGGGTTCGCTGCTCCTGCTCGCTCGTGATGGACGGGCCCAGCAGGAACTGCGTGCCGACCCTTCGCTCGATCGAGTCGCCACCGAGGAGATGCTGCGCATCGTGTCGCCGGTCCAGCTCACCGGGCGCTCGATGGTCAACGACGTGACCGTCGACGGCCACGTGCTCGAAAAGGGCTCGTTCGTCTTCGTGCTGCTCGGCGCCGCGAATCGCGACCCTGACGTCTTCGAGCGTCCGAGGGAGCTCAACGTGCACCGCGCGACGAATCCTCACCTGGGATTCGGCTTCGGGCTTCATCACTGCCTCGGGGCGCCGCTCGCCCGGTTGGAGTCGAGTATCGCCGTGCGCGAGTTGCTGAAGGCGACCTCGTCGATCTCGCTGGCCGACGAGGAGATCCGCTACCGCCCGAACATCATCCTTCGAGGGCTCGAGTCGCTGTCGATCTCGCTGCGAAGCTAGTTCCTGAATCTTCGCGTTCGCCCTCGCCATTTGCGAGATACTGAAGACAACCTCAACGAAGGACTGCGATGCGAATTGGCAACATGTACGGACCCGACGCCACGTTCCTCGGGGTCCCCGCGGGCGATCCAGACGAACGCGCACAGTGGAGCGACGCGCGCGCCGTCATCATTGGCGCCCCCTTCGACGGCGGTACCTCGCATCGCTCGGGTTGTCGCTTCGGACCCCAGGCCATCCGTATCACGGACTACCTGCCGCACGACGGCATGCGTCCGAGCCTGGCGCTCGGAGTCGACCCTTTGACGGAGCTGGGCGTCGTCGACCTCGGTGACGTGGAGATGAACTCGGGCGACACCGAGAGGTCGCTGCAGGCCCTGGAGGCGCGCGTGGTGATGGTCGCCGCGGCTGGCGTGATCCCGATCATCCTCGGTGGTGACCACACCATTGCGTTGCCCGACGTGACGGGCGTGGCGCACCACGTCGGATGGGGACGCGTCGCGGTGATCCACTTCGACGCCCACGCCGACACCGGTGACAGCCAGTTCGGATCCCTGTACGGCCACGGCACGCCCATGCGCCGCCTGATCGAATCAGGGGCCTGTCGCGGCGATCGCTTCCTGCAGATCGGACTGCGCGGGTACTGGCCCGAACCCGAGACCCTCGCCTGGATGGCCGAGCAGGGCATGCGCTCGTTCGAGATGAGCGAGATCGTCGACCGGGGTCTGGACGCGGTGCTCGACGAGGCCATCGCCCTCGCCATGGACGACTGCGACGCGGTGTTCTTGTCCGTCGACGTCGACGTCGTGGACCCGGGCTCGGCACCGGGCACCGGGACTCCCGAACCGGGCGGGCTCACGAGCCGCCAACTACTCGACGCGGTGCGACGCATCGCCATGCAGACGCCGCTCGCCGGCATGGACGTGGTCGAGGTGTCGCCCCCGTACGACCACGCCGAGATCACCGCGTACCTGGGTAACCGCGTCGTGCTCGAAGCGCTCGGCGGGATTGCGTGGCGTCGGAAGAACGAGCGCGGTGACGTGACGCGAAATCCGTCGGACCCCTTGCTGAAGGACCGTTAGTCGCGCATCGAATCGAGGATCTGCTGAATCAGTTCGTCTGACGTGTCGGGGTGCATGAAGGCGAAACGGGCCACGGTCTCGCCTTCCCACTTCGTGGGGGTGACGAACGCGATCTGGTCGCGCAGCAGTTGCTCGCTCCACTCGTTGTACTGCTCGTTGTTCCACCCGATCCGCCGGTAGAGCACGACCGAAAGGCTGCTGTCGCGGACCATCTCGACGTGTTCGGTCGCATCGATCATCGCCACGGCCCGTGCGGCGATGTCGATGCCCGCCTGAACGGCGGATTCGTAGGCGTCCACACCATTGGTGACCAGCGAGAACCAGAAGGGGAGGCCGCGCGCGCGCCGTGAGAGATGGATCGCGAAGTCCGACGGATTCCACTCGTAGTTCTCGTCGTCGCTGCCGTGCAGGATGTCGAGGTAACTGGCCTGCTGGGCGAGGATCTTGCGTGCGGTGGTGGGATCGCGGTAGACGAGGGCGCAGCAGTCGAGTGGCGCGAAGAGCCACTTGTGGGGATCGACGATGAAACTGTCCGCGTGGCGGATGCCCGACAGCATGTCGCGGTGGCTCGGCGAGAAGAGCGCCGCACCGCCGTAGGCGCCGTCGACGTGGAACCAGAGGTCGTGCTCGCGGGCGAAGCTCCCGAGTCCCTCGAGGTCGTCCACGACGCCGGCGTTCGTGGTCCCCGACGTCGCGACGATGCCGACGACGCTGCTGGGGTTGGGGTCGCTCGCGAGCGCAGCCTCAAGATTGGCGCGCGTGAAGCGATGGTCGTCGGTCTCGACCAACAGTGCCTCGATGCCGAGCACGTGCAGGGCCTTACCGATGCTCGAATGCGCGTCGGCCGAGATGGCGAAGCGCACCTCGTGCGGGGCGAGTTCGGGGTGCTTGGATCGACCGACGTCGCGTCCGACGGTCAGGCTCGAAAGGTTGCCCATCGAGCCGCCCGAGACGAACGCCCCACCGCTTCCCTCGGGCATACCCGCCCTCTGGGCGAGGTACTCCAGCGCCTGGTTCTCCGCGATGACCACGCCGGCGGATTCGAGCCAACTCGTGCCGTTGAGGCCGGAGCACGCCACGACCATGTCGAAGAAGAGCGAGTTCTTGGTCGGGGCGTTGGGGATGAAGGCGAGGAACCCGGGTGAGTCGATTGAGACGACGTGGGGTGCCAATCGCTCCTTGAAGAACTGGAGCATCTGCTCGGGGTCGTTACCCTCGGCGTTGATGAGCCCTTGCAGACTCGGGAGTGGCTCGGGTGAGAGGCTCCCGAAGTCGAGCGGTACCGGGTGGGTGAGGCGCTCGCGACAGAACGCGTACACGTCCTCGGCGAATCGTGCGTCGTACTCAAACATTTGGTGCCCCATTGCGCCAACCCTTCAATTTCGTCCTTGGCCATCGTAGACATGAATTGACCCGGGTTCGGATCTCGAGACCGTGAGCACGATTTTGGGGACGAACTATCATCCCTTCATGGCACAAACGCGCGTCGGCTACCTCGGTCCGGAGGGGACGTTCTCCCACGAGGCCGCCGCGACGATCGAGGGAGTGCTGACCCAGGCCTGCGCGTCCATCCCCGAGGTTCTGGCCCTCGTCGCGAACGGGACCCTTGACCAGGGTCTGGTGCCACTGGAGAACGCCATCGAGGGAACGGTGTCGGCGACCATCGACGGACTGGTCTTCGACCACGATCTGGTCATCCAGCGCGAGATCGTCCTGCCGATCCACCTGCACCTCCTGGCTCGTCCCGGCGTGCGGCTCGAGGACGTCACCAAGGTCTCGAGTTACGTCCACGCCCTCGCGCAATGCCGTGGATTCCTCGGGAAACTGAGCGACGTGGAGGTCGAGCAGACCACGTCCACGTCCCAGGCTGCGCGTGACGTCGCCGCGTCGGATCAGCCGTGGGCGGCCGTTGGATCGTCGATCGCCGGCGCGATCTTCGGTTTGGAGCAGGTGGCGAGCGACATCGAGGATCACCCCGGTAACGCCACCCGTTTCGTCGTCGTCGGACGCGAAGCGGTCGCGGCCCCCACGGGCCACGACCGCACGACCATCGTCTGTTTCCAGGACGCCGACCGACCGGGGTCGCTCTACGGCATCCTCGGCCGCTTCGCGGCGCGCGACATCAACCTCACGAAGCTCGAGAGCCGACCGACGAAGATGGGCCTCGGCAACTACTGCTTCGTGATCGAGTTCGACGGTCACGTCGCTGACGACCTCGTCGCTGACTGCCTCGCCGACCTCCAGGCCCACCTCACGCGCGTGAAGTTCCTCGGCTCGTATCCGGTGACAGGTGCGGACGCGATCGATCGTCGCGAGGAGGCGAGCGAGGCGCGAAGGTCCGCGAGCGAGTGGATCGAGTCCATCAGGGCGCGCGTGCGCGCCTGACGTTCGAACCTCGACGGGCACCTGCGAACGACGGTGGCGCCCGACCTCGCGTCGTGACCGCAGTGGGAGGGTTGACCATGGATGCGATCACGCATGAAGCGGTCGAAACGGTCGACGTCACGGCGCACGTCGCCAGCGCTGGCCCACTGGACGATTCACCCGTCGTCGCGGCGTGACCGCTATCGCGGACGTTGGCCCCTGGGTTCTGCCAGAGGCGCCCGATGCGACGAACGAGGCGTTGCCGGGATCCCCCTCGAATCTCTGATCCGCCACACCGTAACGGTTCGACTCGGGCGAGGGCCCTCGCGGTGTGTAACCTTCCTCAACCAAGAAGTCGGAACATCGTTCGAACGGGGGACATCGTGGCACAGCAAGCAGAACTGGCCGGCAAGAGCGCAGTCGTGACGGGTGCCTCGAGTGGCATCGGGCGCGCGGTCGCCGAGCTGCTCGCGGCGAACGGAGCCTTCGTCGTGCTCGCGGGTCGTGACGAAGTCGCCCTCGAGGAGAGTGTGGGCCGCATCCGCGCCAACGGGGGCAGCGCCACCTTCATCGCCGGTGATATCCGCGACGCCGGATCGGCGCAGGCCTTGATCGACGTCGCCGTTCGTGAGGTTGGTCAACTGGACGTGTTCGTGAACAACGCCGGTGTGTCGTTCCTCGGCACGATCCTCGACGGTGACGTCGAGTCATGGCGACTCATGCTCGACACCAACGTGCTCGCCCTGCTGGTTGGTTCGCAGGCGGCGGTGCACGCCATGAAGGAGAAGGGCAACCACGGACACCTGGTGAACATCTCGTCGGTCGCCGCCCTGAGCCCGGACTCGGGCGTCTACGGCGCGACCAAGCACGCCGTGAACGTCATCACGGACACCCTTCGCCGAGAACTCCTGGAGGACCCCATCCAGGTCACGAGCATCATGCCCGGACTCGTCGCGACCAATATCGGTCGCAACGTCGATCCGGCGATACTCGAGGGCATGGTGGCGATGTCGGGTATCGACGTCGAGGTGGTGCCCGGCGAGCGTCTGCCCGACGAGGTACTCGAGGCCGCCCAGGAAGCCCTGAGTGACTTCATGATCAAGCCCGAGGACGTCGCCGACGCGGTGCTCTTCTCGGTCACGCGCACCGGGCGCGTCCACATCCCGGCTGTGGTCATCCGGCCGAAGAAGGACTTCGACCTGTAAATGGTGCGCGCGACGATATCGCCGGCGCGCACGATGCTGAAACTTTTTTAGGACGACGCGCATCGGCGTGTCATCGATTCGCCACGTAAAGCCGTGTCCTGTCAGCATTCGCCGGACGTTCACGAGTGAAACGACTCAAGTTCGACACTCAACACGGTGTCGCGCGCCACCGGCGCCGGAGCGGTCAATCGCGCGTTCGGGGCATAATGAACTCATGTCATTCACAGCCATTAACCCGACCACCGAAGAAGTAATCGCGCAGTACCCCGCGCACACGCCCGAGGAGGTGGAACGAGCGCTGCAGGCGTCCGTGACGGCCTTCAAGAACTGGCGCGCGGCGTCGTTCCAGGAGCGCGCCGTTCTCATGATCAAGGCGGCCGAGCTGCTGGAGTCGGAGGTCGACGAGGTGGCCACGCTGCTCACTTCCGAAATGGGTAAGACCTTCGCCGCCGCCAAGGGAGAGGTTGCGAAGAGCGCGTCGACGATGAAGTACTACGCCGCGCGCGCCGAGTCGCTCCTGGCGGACGAGATCATCGCGTCGCCCGCCACCACGAGCGGTATCCGCTACGAGCCGCTCGGCACGATCCTCGCCGTCATGCCGTGGAACTACGCACTGTGGCAGGCCATTCGATTCATCGCCCCCTCGTTGATGGCCGGCAACGTCGGCATCTTGAAGCACGCGCACAACGTGCCGGGCACCGCGAAGTACCTCGAGGGGTTGTTCCTCCGTGCCGGATTCCCGGTGGGCGTCTTCGCGAACCTCTTCCTCGAGCACAAGGTGCTGGCCGAGATGATCGCCGACGACCGTATCGCGGCGGTGACCCTGACGGGCTCGGAGGGCGCCGGCAAGATCGTCGGACGAAACGCCGGCGAGAACCTGAAGAAGTGTGTCCTCGAACTTGGTGGGTCGGACGCGTTCGTCATCGCGAGTTCCGCGGACATGGCCAAGACCATCCCCATGGCGGTCACCGGCCGCGTGCAGAACAACGGGCAGAGCTGCATCGCGGCGAAGCGCTTCATCGTGGTCAAGGAGCGCGCTGACGAGTTCATCGAGGGATTCGTCGCCGCGATGGCCGCGGTGACCATGGGCGACCCCATGGACCCCGCCACCGTGCTCGGGCCGGTCGTGAACGCCGAGCAGCGTAACGAACTGCACGCCCAGGTCCAGGACTCGGTCGCGAAGGGCGCCATACTGCGCACGGGCGGAACCCTGCCGGAGGGCAAGGGATTCTTCTACCCGGCCACCGTGCTGACCAACGTGCCTCGCGATTCACGCGCCGGCTGCGAGGAGCTGTTCGGACCGGTCGCGGTCGTGGAGGTCGTTGAGAACCTCGACGAGGCGATCGAACTCGCGAATTCGACTCCCTGGGGCCTGGGCGGCTCGATCTGGGCGACCGACCAGGCGGAGATCGATCAGGCCATCGCCGGCATCGAGTCAGGCATGGTCTTCGCCAACTCGATCGTGGCCTCGACGCCGGAACTTCCTTTCGGCGGCATCAAGAAGTCGGGCTACGGCCGCGAACTCTCGGCGCAGGGGATCCGTGAGTTCACCAACGTCAAGACCTTCTACATCGCCTAAGGGAGGGTCTCCGCAGCAACAAAAAAGAACCACCGGCCGCGAGGCCGGTGGTTCTTTTCTTGCGCGGAGGGAGTGGGATTTGAACCCACGGTGAGCAAGCCCACGCCAGTTTTCAAGACTGGTACATTCGTCCGCTCTGTCATCCCTCCGCAGACGATTCTAGTTGAAGGTCAGACGCTGCCCTTTTTGCGCGAACGTGCACGGGTCGCCTGGTCCAGGTGGACCTTGCGTAGTCGCACCGACTTCGGCGTGACCTCGACTGCCTCGTCGTCGGCGATGAACTCCAAAGCCTGCTCGAGGGACAGGATCGTCGCGGGCGTGATGCGTTCGGTGTGGTCAGAACCCGAGGCGCGCATGTTGGTGAGCTTCTTCTCCTTGGTGGGGTTGACGTTCATCTCTTCGGAGCGGGTGTTCTCTCCGACGATCATGCCTTCGTACACTTCGGTTCCCGGGCCCACGAACATGGTGCCGCGGCTCTCGAGGTCGATCAGCGCGTTGGCGGTGGTGTCACCACGACGGTCCGAGACGAGCACGCCGTTCTGGCGCAGGCGGATGTCGCCGTACCAAGGGGCGTAGCCGTCGAAGTTGGTGTGCATCATGCCACCACCACGGGTCTCGGTCATGAACTCGGTGCGGATGCCGACGAGGCCACGTGCCGGGATGCGCCATTCGAGGCGGACCCAACCGGTGCCGTGGTTGACCATGTCGATCATGCTGCCCTTGCGGGTCGCGAGAAGGGTCGTCACCGCGCCGACGAACTCCTCGTGGACGTCGATGGTGACGTGCTCGAGCGGTTCGTGGAGCTTGCCGTCGATCATCTTGGTCACGACCTGGGGCTTGCCGACGGTGAGCTCGAAGCCTTCGCGACGCATGGTCTCGATCAGGATCGCGAGCTGCAGTTCGCCACGGCCCTGGACTTCCCAGGCGTCGGGGCGCTCGGTGTTGAGCACGCGCAGTGACACGTTACCGACGAGCTCCTTGTCGAGACGGTCCTTCACCATACGAGCGGTGAGGAGCTTGCCTTCGCTGCCGGCGAGCGGTGAGGTGTTGATGCCGATGGTCATCGACAGACTGGGCTCGTCGACGTGCAGCGGCTCGAGGGCGATCGGGTTGTCGGGATCGGCGAGGGTCTCACCGATGAAGATGTCCTCGAAACCCGCAACCGCCACGATGTCGCCGGGACCGGCGCTCTGGGCGGGGATCCTCTCGAGGGCCTCGGTGATGAAGAGCTCGGTGATCTTGGCGTGCTCGATGGTCCCGTCGATGCGGCACCACGCGACGCGCTGTCCGCGCTCGAGCGTTCCGTTGATGACGCGGCACAGGGCCAAGCGACCAAGGTAGGGCGAGGCGTCGAGGTTGCAGACGAGCGCCTGAAGGCCGTGGCCCTCCTCGTACTCAGGGGCCGGCACGTAGTCGGCGATGGTCTGGAAGAGCGGGGTGAGGTCGCCCTCGGTGTCCTCAGGGTTCAGCGACGCCCAGCCCTGACGCGCGCTCGCGTACAGGATGGGGAACGAGATCTGGTGTTCGTCGGCGTCCAGGTCGAGGAACAGGTTCTCGACCTCCTCGACGACCTCGGCGATTCGGGCGTCGGCTCGGTCAACCTTGTTGATGACCAGCACGACGGGCAGGCGCTTCTCGAGGGTCTTGCGAAGTACGAAGCGGGTCTGGGGCAGCGGGCCCTCGGCGGCGTCCACCAGCAAGATGACGGCGTCGACCATGGAGAGTCCCCGCTCGACCTCGCCACCGAAGTCGGCGTGACCAGGGGTGTCGATGATGTTGATCGTGAGGTCGTTCCACTTCACGGCGGTGTTCTTCGCGAGAATGGTGATGCCCTTCTCGCGTTCGAGGTCACCCGAGTCCATGACGCGGTCGGTCATCGCCTCGTGGTCGGTGAACGATCCGGTTTGGCGCAGCATTTTGTCGACCAGGGTGGTTTTTCCGTGGTCAACGTGCGCGATGATAGCGATATTTCGAAGGGAGGTACGTAGTGTCATGGCCTAACCACGCTAGTAGGCGCGGCCCACGCCCAAATCCTAGGCGGCCTTCCGGCTCAGAAAACGCTGTTGCACGACCGCCGTTCGCACCAGATCGCGGGCTCCGCTGCGCAGATCGCCCATGGTGCCGTCGATGCCGAGCACCACGCCGGCCTCGGGCCAGATTCCGATGAACCGAGCGGGCGCCAGCCCCTCGGGATCGGCCAACGTCTCGATAGTCAGATCACTCCGTAGCCCCGGACCAGCACTTTTACCGGGTGAGCCCGCTCGGACCCGTACTACGACGCGCGCATTGCCGCGCGTGACGATCAGGTCGCGACGACCGCGAAGGGTGGTGCGGGCGCGCGCGACGTCGTAGAAGGCGTCACTGGGCGCGATTTCCCAGGGATTGTCCAGCCCCGCCGCGATTTCGGCGACCTGCGTCGCCCAGTTGAGCGCCTCGGCGGTGACGAGTCCGAGTTCGGGCACGGTGGCACTCGCGAGCCAGTGACCCAGCGACCCTCCCCGGGCGTAGCCCGAGGCCGCTCGGAGCAGCAAATCGGTGATCTCGTCGCTGAGCGCCTCGCCGATCGTCAGCGTCGGGTGCGCGTCCATTCGCCGTAGTGCACCGCTGGCGAGGACCCGCCGCGCGCTCGAGGGTGACCAACGGAACGATGAACCGGGCCGACCGGCCTGCTCCACGGCCCAGGCGTCCAGGCGCCGGTGCTCACCACCGCCGGCCGCGCGGAACCGGGCGCTGAGTGAACGTCGGTGATCGTCGCTGAGCCGTACCGGCTCCGAGGGTGCGCCGTCGACGAGCGCATTCAGGTCCCCGGTCGTGAATCGTCGGTGCTGGAGGGCGCTCACGCGGCGCTCGCCATCGTCGAGAGGGTCGACAGCACCTCGTGGGCGCCACGAACGAGGAGTTCGGTGTCGACGTCGAGCGACCACATCTCGCCGGTGGCGGTCGAGAAGGTCGTGGTTCGAAGCGGGACTATCGACGTGCGGAGTGTCTGGACCAGGGCGTGGTAGCGCATGGTCCGCTCGCTCCCCTCGCCGAGAGGTGAGGTGGTCACGTCAAAGAGCGCGATGTTCGCCACCGGGCTGGCGGTCGTGCCGACCATCAGATCGACGACATCGCGCAGCTGCACGGTTCCGCCGCCCAGGAGTTGACTAGCCCTCACGGCACTGCGCGGGAGCCAGCGGTTGGGGATCGGCCCCAGCGACCTGATGAGGGTGATCGAGTGTGCGGTCACGTCGGTCTCGAGGCGCGCGCGTTCGTCATTCGTGAGATGGTCCACGAAGGTGACGAGCTCGTTCGCGCCGCTCTCGAGGCGCCACGCCCGTAGCGAATCCTCGAACGGCTTGTTGACCGTCGTGCCGACGCTTAAGAGACGCAACACCTGGTTCACGAGGATCCCGCGGATCCTACCGAGAGGTGAGAGCGAGATGTCGGTACTCGCTGCGAGCTGACGAAGCGACGAGGCGCGCAGGACCAGGGGCGTGGCGGTCGCCACGTGGCCGAAGATCTCGAAGATGCCGTCCTCGAGGATCGAGCGGAGACCGGCGGCGCTCTCGGTGTCGACGCAGGGACGGTTGTCTCGTTCACCACGCAACGCGTCGACCACGAAGCGCGGTGATGAAGCGGTCAAAGTGGTCATGGAGCAACTCTTGCGCAGGCCTGTGACACGACCTAGCGTGGCACTGTGTTCATCGCGGTCTTTTCAATCTTCCTCATCGCCATCGTCGTGCTCGTCGTGATGACGGTTCGTTTCGTCATTCGTCGCGACCGCGAACAGCGCAAGAACTACCGCAACCAGTCTTAGGAATCGTTGCGCTGTTTCAGTTCACGAAGTTCACGGTCGAGGTCCGCGATGGCGCGCTCGAGTACCGAAAGCCGGGCGGCGAGCGCGGCGTCCACGCGTTGGTCCACGCGTTGGTCCACGCGCTGATCGATCTGGTCGCGCAGCCGGGTGTCGATCGAGTCGACGAGCGGCTGGGCGAATTGCTTCAACCGAGACCGCAGATCCTGGTTCTTGTCGCCGGTGGATTCATTGGAGTCGCTCACGGGTCGAGCCTACGTCTCGAGGCGGCCCGCGCGCCGCGGCGCGCGACTAGGCGGGAGGGCAGTAGACACCCGCGTTGAACTGCAGGGTGTTGAACTGGCCCAACCACGGCGACGCCACGAGTGTCGACTCCTCGGACTTGAGGGTGGCGGCGGGTGTGCAGGCGGCGCCGAAGGCGATGTAACCACGCACGTTGCTGCCCGTGGCTCCGGCGACCTGCACCGGACCACCCTGGGAGAAGGCGACCGCCATGAACACCGGAAGGGCCTGATTCACCAATCCGTAGTTGCGGTATTCGGACTGGGAGGCGTAGACGCCCGCCTTGAGCGAAGGGTCAACCGAGTTCAGGCCGTGCGCCCACCCACTCAGCATGGCCGCCCAGTAGGTGGCGTAGGTCGCCTGGGTGGTCTTCGACGCCCCACCCGGCGCGTCCAGGCCCGAGTGGTTGTCGGGATAGCCCTCGGGGTCGAAGATGACCCAGTCGGGCTTCAGACCCACGCCGAGGTTGCGGTACTGGTCGATCTGGGTGGCGACCCACGCGCCGGCCGCGAAGCCGTGGTTGTAGTAGGTCGCCGGGGCGAGTTGCTCATTGGCGAGCGGTCCGCTCACCGTCCAGAAGGAAAGCCAGGTGACGCGCTTGTGCGCGTTGTAGATGCTCTGACCCATCAGGAAGTCCGGCGACGTGACGACGCTCTTCGCACTCGTGAATCCGACCCACGGTGTTGTCTGCGTACCCAGTCCACCCGTGCCACTGATGATCGGCCACCCGTCGCTGATGGACGTTCCCCACTTGCTCGACGGGATCGCGTAGATACCGACGCCCTGCGGCGGTGGCGAACTGACGCCGGCAGCGAACAACGAGAGGCCGTTGCCGAACGTCATGCCGGTGATACCGGTGCCGACGCTGCGCGCCGCCGATCCACCCGTCACCGAGACGTCGGTTGAGCTCCACGTGGACAGGCCAATGGTGTTGGTCAGTACGAAGAGGTCGCCCCAGTTGAGGGCCTGGCCGGCGATGGCGATCTGGGTGGGTGATGAGTACATGTAGATCGAGCCATCGAGTGGCGGCGATCCGGCGGCCGCGGACGTGACGGCCACGGCGCCCCAGCTCGATGAGTTCACGTGTGGTGACGACGTGAGGGGGATGAACGACGAGATCGGCGTCGAATAGAGCTCCACATTGCCGTTAACACCGAGCGCGGCGATGTAGGTGGTCGCGAGCGTGCTCGTCGCGGTGAGCGCCCCGGCGCTCGCCGGCGTACCGGTGAGTGACGTCACGTTCTGGGCGGTCCACGCGCTGGGCGACGATCCATTATTGGTGAAGACCTCGAGGTTGCCCGCCGCGCCGGTGGCGGCGAAGGCCGGCTCGGCTTCGCCCAGGGCGACGGGGTCGTTGACGATGGTGCTCACCGACGTCAAGCCCGAGACGTTCACGGCACCGGCGCTGAGGGTGGGCACGCGTTGTCCGAGGACCCAGCTGAGCGGTATGACGATGGCGGTGCTGGTAAGCGAGCGAAAGGCGACGAAGCCGTTGAACCCCGTCACCGAGACGCTGGGCAGTCCCGTGGCGGCACCCATGCCGGTGGCGAGGGTCAGGTCGGTGCTCAGCCATGGTTGCCACGGCGAACTCGGTTGGATGTGGTCGGTGCGAGGTGCGCGAGCGGCGTTGGTCGTCAACAGGATGAGGTGATCGGAGGTGCTGACGTAGATGATGTCGAGCATCCCCATCGGATCGAAGAAGGGCACCGGGTCCGACGCCGGGGTCGGGGTGTTGACGAGGGTCGAGATGTTTGTCCAGATCGAGGAGCCGTTGGTGCTGCTGACGTAGAGCCCGATCTGGGAGTTGGCCATCCGATACGCCAGCGCCGCCTCTCCGGTTTCGCTGACCGCGTGGGGATTGCCGAGCATCGTGGTGTTGTTGATCGCTTTCTCGAAGGACACCGCGTTCCACGGCAGGGGCCCAGTGCCCGAGTTGACGAATTGGTAGAGCGGAAGAGCGTTCGGGGAAGTCGTGGTCGCGACGGGCAACAGCACTACCGGAAGAGTGGAGCCGGCTAACACGATGTTGGCGACCCACGCTGCGCGACGAAACCTCACTTGCATCCTTTGTAACGATCAGAATTGCGCTGATTGCCTAGCGTTCCACTGGGAAGTCTAGGGGGGCTCTTCTTTCGCATCGGGAACCCGGACCGTTCGCACGCTCCCCTAGGGAAGCGTCGTGACACGGGTCGCCGGCGATCGCGCGCCGGCGCCTTTGGCGTTGAGCGCTCGAACGACCACCGTGTAGGAGTGGGACCTCAAGAGGTTCAGGACCGTCGCGGTACGCGTGGCACTCGAGATGGTGGTCCATGTCCGGCCCGCGTCGATCGAGAACTGGTACGCGGTGATCGGGCCGGTCCCCGACGAGGTCGGTGGCGAGACGATGATCTTGAATCCCCGCGTCAAGGGCGTCAGGCTCTTGATCGTCGCGCGTCCGGGCACCGCTGCGACCACCCTGGATGCGAGGAAACCGAGCGTGGTCGTGTAGACGGTCTGACCCGCGTAGGTCACGGTCACGGTCACCGGGCCGGCGGTGTCGGTCGTGACGGTGAAACTCGCATTACCCGTCGCGTCCGAGTTGACGCTGTAGGTGGCCTTGCCGAGCGTCGTGGAACTGGCGGTGTCGCCATCGATGATGATCACGCCGCTCGCCGCCGACGCACTCACGTTCACCAGCGCGTTGGCGACCGGATTGGACGACGACGTCCTCAAGAGTGCGGTGACGGTCACGGAGGACTTCACCAGAGGACTTTGCGTCGATGTGGCGAAGGAGCTCTTCGCGGGGTCCAGCGGGGCCGGACACAGTCCGTTGATGAACGCGATGCCGTCGGGACTGCCCAGCCCCGACGCCATGTCGTAACCCGTCGCAGCGCTGTAGCCGCCGACGTTGTAGAGGTTGTTGTTGCCGGTGGTGACGTCGTTGAAGCCCACTCCGGCGTTGGCCATGGCGTAGAGCGAAGGGTTGATGAAGCCGAGTCGCGACGTTGAGCACGACTGGGCCGCGACCGCGACGATGGCGCTGACGAGCGGCGCACCGATGGACGTGCCACCGATGCTTGCCCAGCCGGTGGCGCACGAACGGTGGCAGAGCCCGGTCCCCGATCCGGTGTAGTACTCGAGGAAACCCGTGGCGGGATCAGCCATGGTCGAGAGGTCCGGGACCATCCGCATGGTCTCGGACGCGACGATCCCGGGAGCCATCTGCCACGTTGGTCGCGGCCAGACGCTCGAGATGCCACCACCACCCGCACCGCTACTGGCACTGCCGGAGTTCCAGACGGACTCGATGAGAGGACTGGTGCTCGAGATGGTCAGACCGCCCACGCCAGTCACGTAGGGCTGGGACGCGGGATCGTCGACCGCGAGCGCGGTCGTCTTGGTTCCGTCGGCGTTGGCCGCGCAGTCGGACGATCCGCTGTCACCCGACGCCGCGACGACGGTCTGGCCCTGGGCCGCCATCTGCTGGAAGATGACCTGTTCGGCCATGGCGTCGCCGCTGGGGTCGGCCTCGCAGGTGCCCCAGGAGGTCGACACGATCGAAGCGGTGTTGTCGTCGGCGATCTGCTGGTAGGTGTCGGTGGGCCCCGAACTCGAGTTCGGGCCCTGGTAGACCTCGATCGCCGCGCCGGGTGCCAGCACCGCCGCCTCTTCGACGTCCAGGGTCGCCTCTTCGGCGGGTGAGCCCACGTTGTAGCCCTGGGAGATGCCACTGTCGACATTGAAGGTCTTGACCAACGGCGCGATGCCGTAGCAACTGAAGTACGTCGTGAGGTCACTCTGGCCGTATTGGCCGAGCTCGTAGACGGCGATCGTCTGGCCGACGCCCGTGTCACCGTTCGAGTACGCGGTACTGAGTCCGTAGAGCTGAGCCTGTTGCTGCGCGGTGAAGCCGCCCGAACTCCCCGCGGTCGTCGCGCCCGGGCACGACGTGGGCGTCGTGACGCGCGACGACATGTGGCTCGAGAGCGAGGGCGTCGTAGGGGGGACGACGCTCGAGAGCCCGGCGACACCGACCACGTCGTGGGCGATGGAGACGGGCAACGTCGCCTTCGAGGCGAATTGGGCCTCGAGGCCGGAACTGGTGCGCACGGTGTCCAACGGCGTGGCGAACGCGCGCGCGATGTCCGAGGTCCGACCCGTCACGTGCAGCAGGGTGTGGCCCTTGCTCAATGACGTGACGTGCAGGCCGTACCCGGTCATGTACGAACCCACGGCACTGATCGTCGAGGATGACGCCCCGAATTCGGTGGCGAACTGGGCGGGGGTGAGATAGCGGTGGAAGTTGGTTGAGGCGGTGTTGGAAAGACCCGCGATGTAGCTCGCGAGCGCTGCTTGTCGTGGTTGGCGTAGGACGAGGTCGAACGACGTGGTGATGACCTGGTGCACGATGGCGTCGGTGGCGGGAACGGGCGAGGTATCCGCGACGACGGCTCGGGGTTCGCTCGCGCTCACCGGCGTGACGGTGAAGGCGAAACCCGTCAGTGCCAAGCTGAGACCGGCGGTGGCGAGGACTGACAGTCGTGAACGTTGTCGCATATTCGTAGCCTAGGAAGAAGTTGCCTGTCGCGTTAGGGGCCGGAGCAATATTTAACCAACTGTTACAAAATCTCCGGACCACGTGCGCCCTCGAGCGAGGTCACGTGACCAGGGGTGATGGCGCCGGGTCGTCACTCGCGCCACCCGGCTCACGAGTCGGCGGAGGTCGTCGACTCATCCGTCGCCGGTGCGGTGGCGCTCGCCGATGAATCGTTGGCGTACGATCCGTCATCCCCGTACGTCGTCGCATCCGTCGCGCTTGAATTCGTCGAGGTCGAGGTCGCGGCGGAGGTCGAGGTCGCGGCGGCGGTCGAGGTCGTGGCGGCGGTACTCGCCGCCACCGGCGCGCTCGCGCTCGCGTTCGCGTTCGCGGTGATCACGCCCTGACCAAGTATGGCGACACTCGCGACGCCGAGGATGCCGAGGGAGGCGACGGTGAGCGCGGTCGTGGTGGCGAAGCGCTTCATGCGATTGGCGGTGGGTCGGTACATGATGTCCTCCTTGTGGCGAAGCTGATCTCCGTACGAGAACCATCATGAAGCGACGACCTAAGAGCGACTCCTGCGCGAGTTAAGCGCCGGGTAACAATGCCGGTTGGTGGGGCGACCACGAGATCGTTCGGTCCAGTCGGCGGGTCCACTTCCAGGGCCCGACGTGCACAACCTCCGACTGGAGACTGAATGGTGAATCTGGACGGGTCACGGGCGTGCCCGACTCATCCACGTCGCAAAGCGTTTTAGTTCTACCCGTAGACGTCGGGTTCCAGGGGGAGGTGCTGTCGTCTGCGACCTTGCATTGCGGCCACGATGACTCGATCACTCTGGAGTTCGTACGCTTAAGCAATCAGAAATGATCCTCCAAGAGCGTTTGGCGCAGGACTCTTCACCGTCTTTGTCAACATCGGACGTGACGCACTTGCGATTGCGGGGTCCACCGCAACGAGCACGAGAGGCCTTATCCTCCCAATCGTTCCCTCAGGGGAATGCGCCATTCGTCAGCAAGCGCGTCATGGTTCGCAAGACGTTCGATCAGGATGCGATTGTTCAAATGACGGTCAGCCATCGCTTGGTGCGCATCGGCGACACTCAAGCCGGCCGGGTCTCGCTGTATGACTTCCAACTGAGAGCCGACCTTCACTTCGCCAGGTTCGAGCACTCTCAAATACCATCCCGTGAACCCGCTGTCACGCATCTTGGCTTGAACATCTGATCTGCCACGATAGAGGGCCAACTTGAAACACGGCCACCGCGGTTGACAAACTTGTAACACGGCCTGATCCCAGCGCCAAAGATCCCCGATGCAAACGTCGCCCTCGAGAGCCCCCCGCGTCGAGAGGTTCTCGCCGAAAGGAGCAGCTCCGAGTGTTTCATCCAAGTCCGACTCCCACTGAGCTAGATGTTCACTCGGGTAGCTGTACACTGCCTTGTCCAGTCCGCCATGGACGGAAAGATCTGCCTGACCGTCGCCGGCGAGGTTGAAGAGCGAGAGCCATAGCGAGGTGCCGATCGGCACCGGCGACTTTGCGATCCCGCTGTACACTTTCTCGCCTTGACGGTGACCCAGTAGTCGAGGTACTCCAACGTTGACCGCGACCGTCTCCAGCATCGATGAAGACTAACCCGAAGCGAGCGAACGACGAAGCATCGTCCTTGATCGAACTTCCGGTCTGCGGTTGGTCAAACAGACGCTGAGCTGATGCCCGCTCCGGTCTCCAGGATGGGTTCTGCTATTGGCTCGTGATCCTCGGTGGTCTCGATGACCGTCCGTTGATTGACTGCGGGGTGCCGGTTTCACTGAAGGACGTCCGGTCGCTGGGAAGCACGACTGCTGGAGCGATGACGCATACTTGGCTGCGGACACCGCTGAGTTGCATGCTGTCCCAAAACTGATCATCATCAATTCTGAGTTCGGAATTGAGCGACCAAGGATTACCGGTGTCGGAGGCCAACGCGAGAGTTCAACAACCATGCACTAGTGACTTAACAGGAGCCAATCATGATTGGTGTCGGAGGGCCGACGTGCACAATCTACGACTGGGGACTGAGTGAATGGTGAATCTGGACGGGTCAAGGACGTGCCCCAATCGTCCCTGTAGCAGGGCGTTTCAGGTCTGCCCGTAGACGTCGGGGTACAGGGCTTCCATGAAGCGCCACGCATTGCCGATCTCAGTGAAGCCAAATTGGGCATAGAGCGAATGAGCATCGGATGTAAGCAAAAGAAGACGTCGCAGTCCTTGAAGGTCGGGGTGCTCCATGACCTCGCGCATTAGCCACTTCGAGAGCCCCTTGCCACGATGCGACTCCAAAATGAACACGTCAGCCACGAGTGCGAATGTCGCCTTGTCCGTAACAATTCGCGCGAAACCGACCTGCGCTTCACCGTAGTAGACACCGAAGCACATTGAGTTGTTGATTGAACGTTCAACGACGACCTTTGGGATTCCGGAGGACCAGTACGACTCCTCTGAGAGAAAGTGGAAGATCATGTCAACATTTAGCCGATCTTGGTCCGTCGAGATCTCGTAGCCAACAACGCTCATTGGTGTTCCCATAGAGCCATTCTGGCTGAAGTATGTCGACTACGGTGTCGCACTGCCGGTGGGCCGACGTGCACAATCTACGACTGGCGACGTAGGCAATGGTGAACGACGGCTCGCGACGAAGTTACCTCCCGTTCCATTGCGTTGTCTCAGTGAATCGGCTGACCGCGTCCGCACAGTTGACGCTTCGCAGCAATTGGGTCGCTGCTGAAACTCATGCTCGTCCAGGTAAGGGAATGCTCAAAATTGTCAATGACTTGACCAAGTGACAAGGGACTCGTAATTGCTCTCAAGTACCCCGACAAAGGTTGACAAGCAAGAGCCGATCGCGCGGCCTTTACCTGTTGAATTGAAGTCCAAGACGGGACATTCGTTGTCGGAGGCTCTCCAAAGCGCGCGAGCATCCACAAAGGGGAAACCAACTTCTCGTGGCCAGGACGGCCCCTGCCGATGACTGTGAAGTGTGATCCCACTGGATTGGCCAATGAGAGCTCATCGAACACGTATACCGAATCTCCAGCCGCGAGGCCTGCAATCCCAACATTCTCGAGTCCGGCGTATAGGACTTCAGGTAAGGAGCTCCTAACAGGAACGTAGGGTCCGGCCACGCCGACTCCCTGTTGCTCCAATGTCATTCGCCTTCCGTACTTGGAAGAGGATGCCGCTTCCTTTGCGAGTTGCCGTCCCTCGACCGCCCACGGTGTCTCAGAGTAATCACGTGTCGTGATCGGGTGGGCGACGTGGCTGTAGTTCACGTAATAGAGCCGTTCGTTGGCGATCCCGTTCGGGAAGTAGTTGACGGGTGTGAATCTGAGGAAGAGGAGGCAGACCAGCGACCAAATGACCACACTGATTGTGACCAGAGAGTAAGAGTCCTTGCTCCTGGACGGTTGTCTGACCCAGAAGGCACCGAAGACGGTGAAGAAGCCCGGAAGCAACATACGTGCATGCATGAAGTCCCCACCGACGCAGACAACATAGGAAAGATCAAGGATCCCCCCTATTGCCGGGGCCAGGAGCACGAGCAACTCAAGTCGGTGGCCATCGGACCACCAGTTGCTTGAGTGAATCGCGAAGACGGTTGCAAGCATTAGAAAAGGAACAAAGAGGACGTAAGGTCGATCGAAGTTCCGGAGATACTCCATCCCTTGGGGCAGCCAGATCCGTGAAGCAGACTTAACAATCGCCGTGTTTGAGACAAGTAGTCCGAAAAGGGTTCGGCGTTTGGTGGAGATTTTGGTTGATTTCGGTCGAAGACAGCTCGAAGTAGCTGATTTATGGATTACCCGCGGGAGGGCAGCTCGAGTCCGTGAGGGTGCGCGTTGCTCGACGCTCGGAGCCGAGTGCGTGGTAAAACCGTGAGGGCACCGTTGTCCTCATGAAGCTCTGCCAACGTCCTGACGAGGAGATCGGTGCCTGAGAACTTTCCTGATGACGAGGTCCAGGAGGTCGTTGTGTACGCTGGTCCTGGTGTGGAGGTGTCTCTGCCACTCGATCGGGAACGAGAGACGGTTTGGGCCTCCCAGGCCCAAATAGCGGAGCTTTTCGGGGTCGACCGGTCAGGCGTGACTAAGCACGTCAACAACGTCTTCCGAAACGCCGAGGTGGACAAAGAAAGCAATGTGCAAATTTTGCACATTGCTTCTGCAGACCGACCAATAACCCTGTACAGCCTGGACGTCATCCTCGCCGTCGGATACCGAGCGAACTCCGGGCGGGCAATCCAGTTTCGCAGGTGGGCGAGTGGCGTGCTCAAGGACTACATCGTCGCGGGTGTGGCCGTCAACAGCAAGCGCTTAGACGAACTTGGGTCAATCGTGCGCCTACTGTCGCGTGCGGACAACGAACTGGTCTCCGGGGTTGCTGACGTGCTCGCCAGCTACATCCCAGGGCTGCAGCTGCTCCGCGAGTACGACGAAGGTCACATTGCAGTCCCAGCCGGCGGCGTACCAGGGTGGGAACTGACCATCGAAGAGGCTCGTGCCATCATCAATCGCGTCGGCGCCGAGTTCCCGCAGGACAAGCTCTTCGGCCATGACCCCCAGGGCAAGCTCGATGGCACCATCGGTGCCATCTACCAGGGCTTCGGCGGTCAGGACATCTACCCGACCGTAGAAGACAAAGCCGCCAACCTGCTCTACCTCGTCGTCAAGGACCACGCATTGGCAGACGGGAACAAGCGCAGCGCGGCTGCCCTCTTTGTCACCTTCCTCGACAGAAACGGCATCCTCCGCGGCGACGACGGTAGACCCAGGATCTCCAACAACGCCCTGGCCGCCATCACGCTCATGGTGGCCATGAGTGACCCGAGTGAGAAGGACCTCATGGTGGCGCTGATCACCCGAATGCTCTCAGGGGCTGACCTTTAGCAACGGCCACCATACTGGTTCACTCGCGCAGGGCGGATTGGCAGTTGCGCGCGTCGAGCGGTCCACAGCCCCACCAGTCCTTTGGTCAGCGAATTTGCCCTGCGGACAACAAGTAAATCGCCGGCACGAAGTCATTTCGACCGAAATCAACCAAAATCTCCACCAAACGCCGAACCCTGTCCGAAATACGCGATCCGAAACAGCTCGCTCAAGATCGGAATGCCGGTGAGCGCCACCAGTAGTCCAATGATTCGCTTCGCTCCGACTGGCGACCGGCCCTGACCTCTCCGCAAGAGCAGAATGAACAGGGTGACGCCTTCGGAGAGAGTGAACAGCGCCATATCGGGTCGAATCGTGAATCCCAGCGACAGGATGATGCCGGCGATGAAGACCCCATTGCCGTTGTTCTGAAATGCGCGTACAAGGAGCCAAGAGCTCAGGCCAAGCCAGCCGAAGATGAGGCCAGTCTCTAGTCCCGATGTGGCAAACATCCATACGCCAGCAACGACAGACACGCAAAGGATGCCGAGCGGTAAGACAGGACGATCACAGTGTTTCGAAGCAAGCGAAGTCGTTGCCAGTCCCTCGAGCCAGAATCCGAATCCAGTGAAGAGCAAACCGAGGATGACCGACCACCACTCGACCGACAGAAAACTGAATAGTCCGGAGAAAGCTGTGAGTACCCCTACCCAAAGCGGGTCAGTGTAAACCTCGAGTCTCTCACCAGGATTGAAGACCGGACCAAGCCCCTGAAGGATGTTGTGAACGACACGGAAGTCGATGTAGGCGTCATCGGATACCCACCAGTACTGCCAGCCCCCAATCAATACGACGACGACTGGGATTGCGGCAGTTATGCGAATCCGCAGTTTCGTCATAGCTCATCTTCACATGTCGATGCGTTGGCAACGGCCCCATTCGCCGGCGGGTTTCTCAGTTCGCCGCACCTGCACGTGCGGTGGCTCAATTCGCAGAACGATCACTCTCCGAATTGCCGAGCTTGATGTACTCGAGGATCGTTGGTGAGGTGGGGGCGTCGCCTCAGGTCTGGGGGTAGCCGGCCGCCGCGTAGCGAGCGGAAAGGTCGCCGCATTCAACGCACACCGACGCCGGTACCAGGCCCGCACGGATGAGCCAGCCGAAGATAGTGCAGCCGAGACAGTAGCCAAGAAAACCCTCGAGGGACGCGGCGACGATGAGTGGCACGAGAAACCAACGACCCACCGACCAACTGTCGAGCAACCAGACGCTGGTCGCGGTGACGGTCAGCACCGCACCGATGCCCTGCGCGAAGCGCTTGGGGGGACCGGGCACGAACTTCTGCCACGCCGTGATGCGCGGCCCCGAGACACGAACGGCGAATTGACCAAGCGGCGAGAGGGTGGGTCCGGTCGCAACCCGCGCGATGAATCCGTAGGTGAGTGGAACGAGGAGCCACGCCTGATTGGCGAGCAAGGCAACCGTGGCCATCGTCACCACGCCGAGGGCCACTGTGCGTGCGGACGCGTCGTTCACGGGATTTGGGAAGGAGAAGAGTTTCTTTATTCCACAAATATTAGTGAAATTATCGACAATCCGCCACTAACTCCACGCGAGTCGGATGGTGGTCGCCGCGCCGATGCCGATGATCAGGACGCGGACGACTTTTGGCGAGAGTCGTCGGATCAGCGAGGTGCCGAGCCACCCTCCGATCAGGGTGCCCACGAGCAGCATCCAGACGGCGTCCATCGCGAGGTGACCGCGGATGATGAAGATGATCGCGGCGAAACTGTTGATCACGAGCGACAGCACGTTGCGCAGACCCTGGAGCTCGGCCAACTCGAACGGCAAGCTGATGGCCATCACGGCGAGTAGGAGAATCCCCAGCCCGGCACCGAAGTAACCGCCGTAGATGGCGACGAGGAATATGCCGAGGTAGAGCGTCCGGCGTCGGCTGGGGTGCGCGTGATCGATATGGGCCAAGCGGCCGGTGATCCGTGGTGCCAGAGCGAAGAGGAGGGTGCCCGAGCCGACCAACCAGGGAACGATCGAGCGGAAGGCCGCCGGGGAGAAGGTGAGCAGAAGGACGCAACCGAGCGAGGCACCCAGCGCGCACGGCAACAGCAGGGAGCGCAGGAGCCTGGCGTGGCCGCGAATCTGGCTGCGGAATCCAGTGATTCCCCCTACGTAACTGGGCAGCACGCCGACTGACGTCGAGACGTTCGCCTGGAGGGCCTGGATCCCCGTTGCGAGCAGCGTGGGGAATGTGATGAAGGTTCCGCCTCCCGCCACGCCGTTGGCCACGCCCGCGCCGATGCCAGCGGCGAGGTAGATCGTGAGGCGCCACGCGAGGGGAAGGACGGCGACGAGCATTCTCACTATCCTACGTAAGTGAATTCTTGGCGAACTCTTCGTGGTATTACCGTTAGAGCGATGACGCATCCCCTACCGTTAGCGACGTGTACCTCTTGAGCGGTGAACTGATCATTCCAAAGGATGCTCCGAACGACCTGATTCGAGCGGCGGGCGGCATCGTCCACCGGTTCGTTGCGGGTGGACGCGTGGAGATCGCGTGCATCTACCGCGAGTCGCGCGGCGACTGGACGTTCCCCAAGGGCAAGCTCGACCCGGGCGAGACCTTCGAGCAGGCCGCGCTTCGCGAAGTCGTCGAAGAGACCAACATGGTGTGTCGCGTCGAGCGGTTCATCGGGACCACGAACTACACGCACCGCAAGGGCAAGCCGAAGATCGTCGCCTACTACCTGATGACTGTCGACACCGGCGACTTCACACCCAACGACGAGGTCGACGAATTGGTCTGGCTGCCGATGGAAGAAGTGCGCGGCCACCTGACATGGGACCGCGATCAGGAACTGTTCGACATGGTGCTGGCGATGCCTGAGCTCCGCGCGCGAGCGTCCTAGCGGACCCTCTCGAGGAACTTCCTCGTCGCCTCGTGGCGCGGTGCGTTGAAGACCTGCTCGGGCGTGCCCTGTTCGACGAGGACACCCTTCTCCAGGAAGACGATCTGCTGCGCGACGTCACGAGCGAAGTTCATCTCGTGGGTGGCGATGAGCATCGTGGTGCCGCTCGCCGCGAGGTCGCTGAGCAGGTCGAGCACCTCACCGACGAGCGTCGGGTCGAGTGCGCTCGTGACCTCGTCGAGGAGCAGGAGCGATGGTTGCATGGCGAGCGAACGAACGATTGCGACGCGCTGTTGTTGTCCGCCGGAAAGTCGATCAGGGTACTCGTCCGCTCGTTCGCGCAGGCCGATTCGCTCGAGGAGCGTCAGCGCCTCTTCGCGCACCTCGGCGCGCTTGCGCTTCAACGCGTGCACCGGCCCGAGCAGGATGTTGTCGAGCACGCTCAGGTGCGGAAAGAGGTTGAAGGACTGGAAGACCATCCCGATGTGTCGACGGACGAGATCGGGGTCGATGCGCTTGTCGACCAGCGGCTGACCGAAGAGTGTGATCGAGCCGCCGTCGATGGTTTCCAGCAGGTTCGCGCAACGCAGCAACGTGGATTTTCCCGAACCGGACGCCCCGATCAGACACACGACCTCGTGACGATGCAGCTGCAAGGACACGCCCGAGAGCACCTCGTTGTCGGCGAAGCGTTTGACCACGTCCTTCAGTTCGAGCACGACCTCGCTCACGAGACGGCCAGTCGCCGAGCCCGGTCACGTGACATCAGGTGGTCGGTGTAGCGGGTCATCGGAATGGTCAGGGCGAGGAAGAACAGCGCCGCGACCGTGAGCCCGCTCTCGTTGAACTCCGTGCCCGAGAAGATCTGGGCGGCGCGCGTCACCTCGATGGCCCCGAGGATCGACACCAGTGCGGTGTCCTTCTGGAGGGAGATGAAGTCGTTCAGCAGTGGTGGGATCACCGTGCGAATCGCTTGGGGCAGGATGACCCAGCGCATCGTGGCGGTCTGCGTGAGCCCGAGCGATCGCGCCGCGAGCAGTTGTCCGTTGGGAACCGAGAAGATGCCCGCGCGAATCACCTCTGAGACGTAGGCGCTGTAATTGAGGGTGAGGGCGATGACGCCGTAGACGGCCGGTGACTGGCGCGAGAGGAAGCCCATATTGAGTGTCGGCAGACCGTAACCGATGATCATGACGACGAGCAGGGTCGGGACCCCGCGCAGGATGTCGGTGTAGAGGGTGGCGAGCACCCGGAACGGATAGAACACCGGTGTCTGGCTGATGCGGATCCACGCGATCGAGACACCGAGCACCAGCACCAGCACCTCGGCGACGAGGAACATCCAGACATTGGTGAAGATGCCGTCGCGGATGGCGAGGAGGCCCTTTGACGGGTCGCCCATCCACGCCACCCACATCTCGTGGGGATTGAAGAACGCGTAGCGGAACGTGGCTCCGCCCGGGGTCACGAACAGCAGTGAGACGATGAGGCCGAAGACGAGGACGCTGGAGAGACTGCTCGCCGCGACGCCCCGCTTACCGACGAACAACCGTCGGCGGCGAGGTGCGAAGAAATTGGGTACTGCGTCCGACGCCGCGACGTCGCTACCGAGCTTCACGATTCCTATGGCTTGATGACGGGCACGCTGGTGTAGATGCCCAGCCACTTCTGCTGCAGGGCGGCGAGGGTGCCGTTCGACCTGAGGGCGGCGAGACCGGCGTTGATGCAACCAACGATGGGGTTGTTCTTCGAGAGCAGCAGGCCGTAGTGCTCACCGACGGAGGGGAATTGGCCGACCTGGGTGGCGACCAGCTTCTTCTTCGTGTTGACGATCTGCGACGACGCCATGTACTGGCCGGTCGGCGTGTCGATGATGATCGCGTCGATCTGGCCCGACTGCAAGGCCAGCACGGCCTGGTCGAGGGTGTTGTAGACGCGCGCGGGCTTGGTCGGCTTGATGAAGTCGTTGATGTACGCGAGGCCGGTCGTGCCGATCTGGTCACCGTACTGGTAGCTCTTCAACTGCGACGGTGAGTGATCCTTCACGATCTTTCCCGTCTTGAGCGCGACGATGGACTGCTGGACGTCGTAGTAACTGTTCGAGAAGGTGACGGCCTTCGCGCGGTCTGGCGTGTACGAGACCTCGTTGATGTCGAAGTCGAAGGCCTTGGGACCGGGCGCGTAACTCGAATCGAAAGGCTCGGTGACCCAGTTCACGTCCTTCTTGGAAACACCGAGCACCTTGGCCAGGGCGTAGGTGACGGCGGATTCGTACCCCTGCCCGTTGGTGGGCTTGTTGTTGACGAACCACGGCGTGTAGACGGGATTGTCGGTCGCGACGGTGAGCTTGCCCTTGGCGTACTCCTGTGAGGCGAGAGTGGTCGCGCACGTTGCGAGCGAGGGAGTTGCGGCGTTGGCGACCCCACTCGAACCCAGTGCGACGACGCTGAGCACAGAGGCACCCATTAGACCTGCCAGGGCGAGTCGGAGGTTACGCATGTGATTCCCTTCTAAGTGGAGCGCCGGCTTTGGCATTTCCTAGTGTAACGCTAGGAAATAGTCTCAACTCCTCGCCAAACTACTCAATTCGCGCTGCCGGTGAGACCGAAGGCCCTGACACGGGCTCGCAGTGCGGCGCCCGCGTCGCAGATCGGTTCCCTCGATGCGCTGACGCGCCACGGTCCGTCCCAGACAGAGTGTCGAGATGAATTTTCATCTCCATCGTCGGTTTACTAGGATGAATCTGCTGGGAGAGGTGGGTGAGTTCGGTTTAAACCACATTCCTGCTAAGAATGCGGCCTGCGAAAGTGGGCCCGAGGGTTCGAATCCCTCCCTCTCCGCCATCAACACCGAGCGCCCAGCGCTCGGTGTTGCCGTGTATTGAGGAGACGCTCTTGCGGTACTGGATCGAGACACTCGGGTGCCCCAAGAATCACGTGGACTCCGACAAGCTGGCGGGGCTCCTCGAGTCCCAGGGTTATGACGTCGCCACGTCCGCGGAAGAGGCCGACCTGGTCGTTGCCAACACGTGTGCTTTTATCGAGGCCGCACGCGAAGAGTCGATCGAAACCGTCCTCGAACTCGTCGACCGCAAGCAAAGCGGTGCTCGACTGGTCGTGACCGGGTGCATGGCCGAACGCTACGGCGAGGAACTCTCCCAGGCGCTTCCCGAGGTCGATCTGGTCGCTGGCTTCGGCGAGAGTCTCACCGAGTCAGTGAGTGCCTCGACACCGGTGGCACTTCGCAAGCGGAAGACGCCCGCGTTCGACCTCTTGAATCTGCCGCGCCCCACGACGAGCACCCCGTGGGCCTACGTCAAGATCGCCGAGGGCTGCGACCGCCGATGTGGCTTCTGCGCGATTCCCACGTTTCGTGGTGACCAGCGCTCTCGATCGACCGAGGAGATCCTCAGCGAAGCCCGGGCACTCGCCGAAGGCGGGGTGAAAGAGATCGTCCTCATCGCCCAGGATCTGGCGAGCTGGGGTCACGACAGGCGTCGCGCGCGTCTCGGTGAAGCGGTCGAGGTATTGGACGAGGGCGGCACCCAGCCCCTCATCGACCTGACCCGGACGCTGAGTCGCGAGATCGAGCGGGTCCGACTGTTGTACCTCTACCCCTCGGGCCTCACGAGCGGGCTCATCGAGACGATCCTCGAGACCGGCGTCCCGTACTTCGACCTCTCACTGCAGCACGCCTCGCGCTCGATGCTGCGCGCCATGCGTCGCTGGGGTGACTCGGCGAGGTTCCTCGAGCGCATCGAGGCCATCCGCACGGCAGACCCCGACGCGACCTTCCGTTCCTCATTCATCCTGGGCTACCCGGGTGAGACCGAGGACGACCAGCGAGAGTTGCTGGAGTTCATCGAAGAGGCCCAACTCGACTGGGCCGGCTTCTTCACGTTCTCGCGCGAAGAGGGCACGCTCGCCAACGATCTCGAAGGTCAGGTCCCGCACGAGCTCGCGCTCGAGCGACTCCGCGAGGTCAGTGAACTGCAGGACGACATCACCGCTCGACGCCGTGACGCGCTGGTGGGGACTCGTCAGCGACTCTTGATCGACGCCCCCGGTGTGGGGCGAAGCGTGCGCGAGTGCCCCGAGATCGACGGCATCGTCATGGTGGATGCGTCACTGAGCGTTGGCGCGATGGTTGAATGTGACATTGTGGCGAGTCACGGGACTGATCTGGAAGGCGTGCGGGTATGAGGACTCAGGAACGTTCCTACGGTGAGTCGGCGCTGCTGACGCCGGCGAACATGATGACGGCGTTCCGGCTTCTCGTTTCACCGTTGTTCATCTACCTGATCGTCGTCGACCGCATCTCGTGGTGGACGTCGCTGGTCGGCTTTCTCGCTGCGGCGTCGGACTACTTCGATGGCATCGTCGCTCGCCGCCACGGCACGACGACCTCGGGCGCGTTCCTCGACCCGCTCGCCGACAAGGTCATCGTGCTCGGCGGTCTCTACGCCCTCATCATCTCGCGCCCGCACGGACTCAAGAGCTTCATCATCCCGGCGATCATCATCACCCTTCGCGAGATCTGGATGAGTGTCTACCGCTCCAGAGCGGCGCGAAGGGGCGTGTCGATCCCCGCGAGCAAGATCGCCAAATGGAAGACCTTCGTCCAGGACTGGGCCATCGCCTTTTGCGTCCTGCCCATCACCGCACATCATCAGTGGATCGGCGTCGTCACCATCTGGGCGGCGACCTTCATGACGGTCTACACCGGGTGGCGCTACTTCGTCGATGGCCGCAAGGTGCTCGGTCATGCGAGTTGAGATAGTCGCTGTCGGCACGGAACTCCTGCTCGGTCAGATCCCCGACACCAATTCGCAGTGGCTCGGCGAACAACTCGCCGCCAACGGCATCGCCTCGCACTTCCATCAACACGTCGGCGACAATCACGAGCGCATCGTGCTGGCTTTTCGAACGGCCCTCGCTCGAAGCGACGCGGTCATCGTCTGCGGGGGTCTCGGGCCGACCCAGGACGACATCACCCGCGCCGCGCTCGCCGAGGTCATGAATGTCGAGCTGGAGCGTCACGAGGACATCGTCGAGACCATTCGGGCCATGTTCGCCGGCCGTGGTCGCGTGATGCCCGCGAACAACCTTCTCCAGGCCGACGTGCCACGCGGTGCGACGGTCATCGCCCAGACGAGGGGCACCGCCCCCGGGCTGGTATGTCCCGTGGGGCTCAAGGTCGTCTACGCCGTGCCGGGTGTGCCGTACGAGATGACCGACATGTTCGAGCGAGCCATCCTCCCCGACCTACTGGCGCGCGAACGGGCCGGCGGCGCGACGTCGGTGATCACGAGCCGCGTGCTGCGCACGTGGGGCGCGAGCGAGTCAGCCCTCGCCGAGGCCGTCGGCGAGCGGTTCGAGGCGCTCAGTGACGACAGTCGCGTTACCATCGCGTTCCTGGCGTCGGGCATCGAGGGCATCAAGGTTCGTATGACCGCTCGCGGCGATGACGTCGAGCACGCACGCCGTCTGCTCGAGGAGGAAGAGCGTCAAGTCCGCGAACTCATCGATGAGCGGCTGGGCGACATCATCTTCGGCGTGGACGACGAGACGATGGAGGACGCCATCGCGACGAGGCTCCTGGCGCGCGACTTGACGCTCGGCGTCGCCGAGTCGGTGACCGGCGGCATCATCGCGAGCCGCCTCGTCGGCGTTGCCGGCGCGTCCGCATGGTTCCGTGGCGGGGTGGTCTCGTACGCCTCGGACGTGAAGTTCGATCTACTCGGCGTGCCGCGCGGACCGGTCGTGAGCGTCGAGGCCGCTCAGGCCATGGCCGTCGGAGTCCGTCGGGTACTGGGCTCGGACATCGGTCTCAGCGTGACGGGTGTCGCCGGACCCGAGGAGCAGGACGGTCAGCCAGCCGGCACCGTCTTCGTCGGCATCGCAATCGGTGACGACGTGCACGCCGTTTCACTGCGGTTGCCAGGCGACCGTCCTCGCGTGCGTAATTACAGCGCGATCAGCGCACTCGACGCGTTGCGTCGCGACCTTGACACCTTGGGCTAGTACTTCCTCGTAGTCTCGAGAAAGAGCAACCAGGGGGGTAGTGATGTCATCGTTGGAGATTCGGGTCGATCCGTCATCATTGGGTTTTGACGCCACGCGTCTGGCCCGCATCCAGACACATTTCGATCAGTACGTTACCGACGGGCGACTCGCCGGCTGGCTCGCGACTGTGTCGCGAGGGGGTGAACTCGCCTGGACGGGCAGGGCGGGACACCGGGACCGCGAGAAGGGTCTCGACGTGACCGACGACACCATCTGGCGTATCTACTCAATGACCAAGCCGATCACGTCGATCGCGGTGATGATGTTGTACGAGGAAGGGCTCTTCGACCTCAACGACGATGCCGGAAAATGGATCGAGGCTCTGCGCAATCCCCGCGTCTACGTCGGAGGCCCGCCGAGCAAGCCATCCACCGTCGCGGCCACCGAACCGGTTCGCATCCACCATCTGCTCTCACACACGAGCGGGCTCACCTACGGGTTTCACTACACCCATCCGACCGACGCGATCTACCGACAGAAGGGTTACGACTTCGGGTACCCCGAGGGCGCCGACCTGGCCCGGGCGGTCAACGACTGGTGCTCGAGCCCGCTGGTCTTCCAGCCCGGCAGCGGTTGGAACTACTCGGTCGCGACCGACGTGCTGGGACGACTCATCGAAATATGGAGCGGGCAACCTCTCGACGTGTTCTTGCACGAGCGGATCCTCGGCCCTCTCGGGATGAACGACACCACGTGGTGGTGTAGCGAGGACAAGCAGGACCGTCTCGCCATGCTCTACGTGCCGCACGAGGGAAAGGCGGTCGCGCACGAGTCGTTCGCGAAGGGCGCGACGCGCCCGCCACAGCTCTTCGGTGGCGGTGGAGGACTTCTCTCGACCGCGCACGACTACAACCGCTTCATGACGATGCTGCTGGGTGGCGGCGAACTCGACGGCGTGCGTCTGGTCTCGAGCCGGACGTTGGAGATCATGACGGAGAACCACCTTCCGGGCGACGTGGACCTCGAGGGCTTCGCCGCGGATTCCTTTTCGGAGGTTGACTTCGCGGGGATCGGCTTCGGCCTGGGTTTCTCGGTGGTGGTCAATCGAACGCTCAACCGGAGTCTGGTGTCAAACGGGACCTTCTCTTGGGGCGGAGCGGCCTCCACGGCATTCTGGGTGGACCCGGTCGAGGACCTGACCGTGAGCTTCTTCACGCAATTGTTGCCGAGCAGCACGTACCCAATTCGCCGAGACCTACAGCGTCTGGTGTACCAGGCGCTGGTCGATTAGCAACAATTTCTCCAGGGAAATCCCACACGTCGGGGCGGTGGGGACTAATTATTGAAAGATCGCCGGAATTTCCACTCTACGAACATATGTTCGTATAACCTGAGTACCAGGTGGAGACCGACCGATGTCACACGAGGTACATAACGTGCACGCGATGACAAAGAACAAGGAGAATGCAATGGCAACCGACGACCGCGCGAAGGCTCTGGAAGCTGCCCTCGGACAGATCGAGAAGCAGTTCGGCAAGGGTTCGATCATGCGCATGGGCGAGAACCTGCACATGAACATCGAATCCATCCCCACCGGTGCGCTCGCTCTGGACATGGCTCTCGGTATCGGCGGTCTGCCGCGAGGTCGAATCGTTGAATTGTACGGACCCGAGTCCTCGGGCAAGTCGACGCTCGCCATGCACGTCGTCGCCGAAGCGCAGCGCAACGGTGGCGTCTGCGCCTACATCGATGCCGAGCATGCGATGGACCCCGTGTACGCGCGTGCCATCGGCGTGAACGTCGACGACCTTCTCATCAGCCAGCCCGACACCGGTGAACAGGCGCTGGAGATCTGCGACATGCTGATCCGCTCGGGGGCCCTCGACGTCATCGTCATCGACTCCGTCGCCGCGCTGACACCACGGGCGGAAATCGAAGGCGACATGGGTGACACGCACGTTGGTCTCCAGGCCCGTCTCATGAGCCAGGCGCTACGTAAGTTGACGGGCGGGCTCTCAAAGTCAAATACTGTCGCGCTGTTCATCAACCAGCTTCGCGAGAAGATCGGTGTCATGTACGGTTCGCCCGAGGTCACGCCGGGTGGACGCGCCCTCAAGTTCTACTCGTCGGTGCGACTCGACATCCGTCGGATCGAGTCGATCAAGGACGGCACCGAGGTGGTCGGCAACCGTACGCGGGTGAAGGTCGTGAAGAACAAGTGTGCGGCACCCTTCAAGCAGGCGGAGTTCGACATCATGTACGGGCAGGGCATCAGCCGCGAAGGTTCGGTGCTCGATGTCGCGGTGGAGCTCGGCTTCGTGAAGAAGGCGGGTGCCTGGTTCACGTACGAGGGCGAGCAGATGGGTCAGGGCCGCGAGAACGTGAAGAACTTTTTACGCGAGAACCCACAGACGATGGCCGAGATTGACGGACGCGTGCGTGAACACCTCGCCAACTCGTTGGCCCCCGACGTGGTCGGTGCCATCGACGACATCGACATCGATACCCCGATCTCGCTCGACTAATTGGCGCGCCGCGGTGATGCCCAGCGTGAGCGCTGGGCATCACCGCGTTGGCGGGCCCGGACGGCGGTTGAAGGTAGCGTTGCTCGGGTGAGTCTGCGTATTCGTTTTCGTCAATTCCTCGGTGAGAGGATCCGACGAGCCCGTCGCTACGCCAACGAGGTCGCGACCATCGGACCCAGCGATCCGTACGCGAGGAAGTTCCACTACTTCGGCGATCGAGCCGCGTTGTTGGCGCCCCAGGGCGTCATCTACAACGAGCGCTATCTCTCGATCGGCGATGAGGCGATGATCGGGCCCAACGTGTGCCTCACGGCGGGGATTAGCGCCGATCAGGAGATGCTCATCACGCCGACCGTCACCATCGGTCGCAAGTGCATCATCGGTCGCGGCTCGCACATCATCGGCCACTGGTCGATCGTCCTGGGCGATGAGATCCAGACTGGCCCCTACGTCTACATCACGGACCAGAACCATTCGTACGATGACCCCAACGCTCCCGTCGGCTGGCAGACGCCCACTGAGGCTGCCGTGCGCATCGGGTCGGGAAGTTGGTTGGGCGCGAACGTGGTGATCCTCCCGGGCACGGTCCTCGGTGTCAACACGGTGGTCGCTGCGGGTGCCGTGGTTCGAGGCACGTTCCCCGACCACGTGGTGCTGGGTGGGGTCCCTGCCAAGATCCTGCGCCACTACGACCCGGCGACCGGATGGCAGGCGGGGGCCGCGCCCGCGTGAGCACGCGGCTCTTCGGCATCGATCTCGCGCCGCTCCGTCGCTCGAAACAGTACCGACGGCTGTACTTCGCCGGCTTCATCAGTGTCCTCGGGAGCCAGGCGACCTACGTGGTCGTGCCGTATCAAGTGAAGCTGCTCACGAACTCGCCGCTCAAGGTCGGGGCATTGGGATTGGCCGAGTTGATCCCGCTGGTGGTCTTCGGCCTCTACGGAGGCGTGCTCGCCGACCGCCTCAACCGACGCCGACTGATCATCGCCATGGAGATGGTGCTGATGCTGGCAACGGGCGCACTGTTGGTCAACGCTCTCCAGCGACATCCTCACGTCTGGGTGCTCTACGTGGTGGCGGTCGTGGCGGCGGCGGCCTCGAGCGTGCAGGATCCGAGTATCAACGCCCTCAATCAGACGTTGGTCTCACACGATCTGCAGCGCTCCGCATCGATTCTCTCGACTATCCGCCAGACGAGCGCGTCGATCCTCGGGCCGGCCCTCGGCGGGCTGGCGGCGGTCGCCATAGGTCCGTCGTCGGTCTACGCGGCGAATATCGTGACCTTCACGTGTTCGCTCTTCCTGCTCTTCTCGATGCACGCGACGGTCGCGTCGCCATCGTTTGAGGGTGGTGACTTCGCGGCGATGATGGAGGGACTTCGTTACGCCCGTTCGCGCCCCGACATCCTCGGCACCTACGTCGTCGATCTCCTGGCCATGGTGCTGGCCTTCCCGGTCGTGATGCTGCCCTTCGTGGCGGCCCGATTCCACGAGACCTACGCATTGTCGGTTCTCTACTGCGGGCTCCCCGCCGGCGCACTGCTCGCGACCTTGACGTCGAGTTGGACGCACAAGGTCCACCGGTACGGCCGGGCCATCGTGGCCGCCGCGTCGCTGTGGGGCATCGGCATCGCAATCTTCGGTTTCTCCGGTTCATTGTGGCTGGTGCTGCTGGGTCTGGTCGTCGGTGGTGGCGCGGACGCGATCAGCGGCGTCTTTCGTGCGACGATGTGGAACGAGTCGATCCCCCCCGATACGCGTGGACGGATGGCCGGCATCGAACTCATCTCGTATTCACTGGGGCCGACGGCGGGCCAGTTCCGGGCCGGTGTCATGGCCGCGTGGACGACCCTTCGTTTCTCGCTCACCTTCGGCGGACTGGCGTGCACGGGGTCGGTGGCCGCGGTGGCCGCCGCGCTTCCACGGTTGTGGACCTTCGACGTGCGCACCGACGTGAATGTCGCTGCGGTCCGCGAACTTCGCTCGCGCGAGGCCGCTGCGTAACGAACGGGCGTTTCGTAACCTCTACGCTCTTGTGATGGCCAAGTCAACGTTTCTCGTCACGGTGAGTGGACCCGACCGGGTCGGCGTTGGTGCCGAACTCTTCGCGGCACTCTCGTCCTTGAGCGAGAAGAACGCCCACGTGATCGACGTGGCCCAGATCACCATCCGCGGTACCCTGGTCCTCTGCGCGGAGATCGTGGTGGATAGCACGGTCGACGAAGGCACGATCGAGGCGGCGCTTCACGAGCGCAACATCGTGGGCGAGGGGATCACCGCAACCGTTGAGCCGGTGACACCAAGCGATGTGCTGCACGGTGGCCGGCTGCTGGTGACCCTGCTCGCGCCGTCGATCAGCGCGCTGCAACTGGAGACCATCTTCGGCGCCATCGCGGCGAGCGGCTCCACCTGCGAACGTATCGTGCATCTGGCGAGTTATCCCGTCGACTGCTACGAGTTGGTCGTGCGTGGTCCCGAGGACAGTGGACTGCGCGAGGCACTCGCGTCCAGCGCGAAAGGGGTGGGCCTCGATCTCGCGGTGCAACGTGCCGGCCTGCACCGTCGTGCCAAGCATCTCGTGGTGATGGACGCGGATTCCACGCTGCTGCAGCAGGAGGTGATCGACCTTCTCGCCGACGCCTGTGGTTGCGCGGACGAGGTCTCGGCGATCACCGAGGCGGCGATGGCTGGTGAGATCGACTTCGCCGAGTCACTGCGTCGCCGGGTCGCACTGCTCGCGGGCCTGCCCGAATCGGTCATCGATGATGTCCGCTCGAAGTTGCGACTCACGCCGGGCGCTCGCACGTTGCTACGGACGCTGCACCGACTGGGCTACGTGCCGGCGGTGGTGTCGGGAGGATTCGTCGAGGTGCTCGCACCACTGCTCGCCGAGTTGCACGTCGAACATCTCGAGGCGAATCGCCTCGAGATCAAGGACGGCAAGCTCACGGGACGCTTGGCGGCGCCGATCGTCGACCGAGCGGGCAAGGCGCGAGCCCTGGAGCGTTTCGCCGCCGAGGTCGGGGTTCCGCTGGAGCAGACCGTGGCGGTGGGCGACGGCGCGAACGACATCGACATGATCTCGGTCGCGGGTCTCGGGATCGCGTTCAACGCGAAGCCCGTGGTCCAGGAGCACGCCGACGCGGCGCTGTCGGTGCCGTATCTCGACGCGGTGCTGTACTTCCTCGGCATCAGCCGCGAAGAGATCGATACGCAGTAGCAGTGCCATGAGTGCTCGTATCGCACCCCACGTCTTTCGCCTGGGGCTGAGGACGGTGAGCCGATTGGTGTTCCGTCCCGAGGTCACGTGGGAGAAGCAACGCACGCGACTTCGCGCCGCGACCATGGCCAGTCGTCCGCTGTACGGCGTCACGGCCGAGGACGTCACGGTGGGCGGGGTGGACTGCGAACGTCTTGAGCCGTTGCACGTGCAGAGTGACCGGATCATCGTCTACGTCCACGGCGGTGGTTACTGCGTGGGTTCACCCTCCATGGGCTACGCGCTGTGCTCTTATCTCGCCACCTCGTTGGAGGCGCGCGTCATCGCCGTGGATTACCGACTGGCACCGGAGTATCCGGCTCCCGCGGCCGTGGACGACGTGGCGGCGGTGCTCGCGAGCCTTGCGGGTAAGGCGGTCGTGGCCCTCGGCGACTCGGCGGGCGCGGGAGCACTCGTGGCCGCCTTGGGGCGCGACCATCATGATGTGCGCGCGGTCGCGCTGCTGTCACCGTGGCTCGACCTGAGTGTCGACCGCACACTGGACGCCGAACTCGTCCGGCGCGACCCGTTGTTGTCGCCAGGGTGGCTGGCGGCCTGCGCGAGAGCGTACGCCGGCAAGGACGTGGCGAGAGCGGACGTGTCGCCACTCGTGGGTCGGTGGGATCGTTCGACGCCGACGCTCGTGATCGGTGGAGGTGACGACGTGCTCGCACCCGACGCCCGACGCCTTCATGCGCAGGGTCTCGAGAACGTGACGGTCATTGAATTCCCCGACTTCTGGCACGACTTCGCACTTTCGGTGGGTCAACTCGCTGCCGCCGACGAGAGCGCGCGACTCGTCGCGGAGCATTTCTCCGCTCAGACCGGCTGGCGTCTTCGATCTTTCGCAACTTGAGCAGTTACTCAGTAGTAGGGTCTCCTTAGCAACACGAAGGAGGGGTCGTGAAAGTAAGAATTGACGCAGATCTATGTCAGGGACAGGGTCGGTGCTTCTCGATAGCGCCTGACGTCTTCGGTTTCGACGAACTGGGCAACGGCGTCGTGCTGGGTGATGGCGAATTGACCAGCGAAACTCTGGAGGGTGCTCGACTGGCCCAGTTGAACTGCCCCGAGCACGCTATCTTCATCGAGGCCTAGCCATGACTGAAAAGCCTCCTGTCCTCGACTTCGCGACCGACTGGGACCACACGGACCCGCAGTGGGTCGCCAACCCGTATCCAATCTGGGAAGACCTCCGCACGCGCTGCCCGGTGGCGCACACCAATCGCTACGGCGGCGGCTGGTTCCCCGTGACCCACGCCGGTGTCTCGGCGGTGGCCAAAGACTCTGAACACTTCACCAGCCGCACCGTGGTGATCGGCAACGGTCGACCCGGCGAGGAAGCGATGCCCGCACCGATCGGTGTCGCACCGCCCATCACCTCTGACCCGCCGTTCCACGCCATCGCGCGCCGTCTCATGTTGCCCGCCCTGGCGCCGAGTGCGGTGAACGCGCTCGAACCCCAGATCCGTGATCTCTGCGTGCGCAAGCTCGACGCGATTGGCGATCGTGAACTCATCAACGCCGGATCCGAGTTCGCACAGTTCATCTCGGTGGGCGTCATCAAGCAACTCCTTGGCTTCCCTCCCGACGACGAGGACCTGTTCCGCGAGTTCGTGCACATCGTGCTCGAAGGCGTCGACCACAGTGAAGAGGAGCGCCTCGAGGAGTTCGCGCCGATCGAGGCATACTTCACCGCGCAGATCGAGGACCACCAGGCCAATCCACGCGACGACCTGACGTCGTATCTGCTCAACGTCGAGGTCGGCGGCGAGAAGTTGGCCGTCGAGCACGTCTTTGGCACGATGCTGCTCACGCTCATCGCCGGTATCGACACGACCTGGTCCGCCATCGCGTCATCCCTCTGGCACCTCGCGACGCACCCCGAGGACCTCGCGCGACTGGTGAACGAGCCCGACCTGATGCCGGTCGCGATCGAGGAGTTCCTGAGGTTCTACGCGCCGGTGACGATGGCCCGCCTCGTCAAGGAGGACATGGAGTACCTCGGGTGTCCGATGAAGCAGGACGACTGGGTCCTGCTCGGGTTCCCCGCGGCGAACCGCGACCCGGAGGTGTTCCCGGACGCGGACAAGTTCATCATCGACCGAGCGGAGAATCGCCACGTGGCCTTCGGACTCGGCATCCACCGATGCGCTGGTTCCAACCTCGCCCGCTCAGAGCTGCGAATCGCGCTCGAAGAGTTCATAAAGCGCTACCCGCGTTTCGAACTCAGCGATCCCGACGCGGTCACGTGGTCGTCGGGCCAGGTGCGTGGCGCGCGTAATCTGCCGTTCCGGATCTTGAAGTAGTTCTATAGTCACATCGCAAGGTGATTGCGAGTCAGCTGGGGGCACATGACGGAGAAAGTACCGGTACGCGACTTTGCGACCGACTGGGATCACACCGACCCGCAGTGGGTGAACAATCCGTATCCGATCTGGGAGGATCTACGGACTCGTTGTCCCGTGGCGCACACCGAGCGCTACGGCGGCGGTTGGTTCCCGACCACCCACGAGGCCGTGTCCGCGATCGCGAACGACACCGAGCACTTCACGAGCCGCATGGTCGTGGTGACCAAGAACAAGTTCCCCGAGAACGCGCCCCCCGCACCGATGGGCGGCGCGCCGCCCATCACGTCAGACCCGCCGTTCCACGCCCTCGCGCGCCGTGTGATGTTGCCGGCACTCGCGCCGGGCGTCATCAACGCACTCGAACCCCAGATTCGCGCGCTCTGCCGCAAGCACCTCGACTTCCTCGAAAGCCGGGCGGTCATCGACGCGGGCACCGAGTACGCCCAGTACATCTCGCCGGGGGTCATCGCCCACATGCTGGGATTCCCTCCAGAAGATGGTGACCAGTTCCGTGACTTCGTCCATATCGTGCTTGACCTCATCGACCTCGATCCTGAGGTTCGGGTGCCGCTCCTCGCGCCGATGGCCGCCTACTTCACCGAGCAGATCGAGGATCACATCGCTCATCCGCGTGACGACTTCACCAGTTACCTCTTGAATGTGGAGGTCAATGGTCAGAAGCTGGCACCCGAGCACGTCCGCGGCACGATGGTGCTCACGCTCATCGCGGGAATCGACACGACATGGTCCGCCATCGGCTCTGCGCTGTGGCACCTGGCGACGCACCCCGAGGACCTCGCGCGACTGGTGAACGAACCCGACCTCATGCCGCTCGCGGTCGAGGAATTCCTTCGCTTCTACGCGCCGGTGACGATGGCCCGCCTCGTCAAGGAGGATTACGAGTTCGAAGGCTGTCCCATGAAGAAGGACGACTGGATCCTGCTCGGTTTTCCCGCGGCGAATCGTGATCCCGCGATCTTCGAGCACGCGGACACGTTCATCATCGACCGCACCGTCAACCGTCACTCGGCCTTCGGGCTCGGCATTCACCGCTGCGCGGGATCCAACCTCGCCCGGTTGGAGCTGCGCATCGCCATCGAGGAATTCATCGCTCGGTACCCGACGTTCACGCTCGACGACGCGAAGGACGTCACCTGGGCGCAGGGTCAGGTCCGAGGCCCGCGCCAGATTCCGATGCGCGTCGCCTGAGGGCCTAGAGACCCAGATTGAGCGGTCCGCGCGACCACAGTCGCGCCATCCACGACTCGACATCGTCGGGATCGCGCGGTAGTGCCGCGGAGAGGTTTCGCGACCCGTCAGCGGTGACGAGGATGTCGTCTTCGATCCGCACGCCGATGCCCCGGTACTCCTCGGGGACGGTGAGGTCGTTGGCCTGGAAGTAGAGGCCGGGCTCGACGGTGAGGACGTAACCCTCGAAGAGATCGCCGATGTAGTGCTCGTTGCGGGCGTTGGCGCAGTCGTGCACGTCGATGCCGAGCATGTGACTCACCCCGTGCAGCGTGTAGCGACGGTGCAGTTGGCGGTCACGCCGCAGCGCCGTGGCGGGGTCCTCGGTGAGGATGCCGAGTTCGTGCAGGCCTTCGGCGAGCACCTTCATCGCCGCGTCGTTCGCGGCCATGAAGGGGACGCCCGGCCTGACTGCCGCGATGCCCGCGTGCTGGGCGCGCAGCACCAACTCGTAGATACGACGCTGCGCCGGAGAGAAGGTGCCGTTGACGGGCATGGTGCGCGTCACGTCGGCGGTGTAGAGGTTGTGACACTCGACGCCGGCGTCGAGCAGCAGCAGGTCGCCGCGCGTGACCACGCCATCATTCCTGGTCCAGTGCAGGATCGTGGCGTGCGAGCCGCTGGCCGCAATGGTGTCGTAGCCGACGTCGTTCCCCTCGACGCGTGCGCGCAGGTTGAAAATCCCCTCGATGACGCGCTCACCGCGTCCTTCGGCGCTGGGCAGGGCCCGCACCACGTCCTCGAAACCCTTGACCGTGTGCGCGATCGCGAGTTCCAACTGCGCGACCTCGAAGTGGTCCTTCACGAGGCGGTGCTCACTGAGGGTCTGGGCCACCTGGACGTCGTCGGCGTGGGTTTCGATCAAGGAATCCACCGTGGCGTCGAAGCCGCGAAGGGTGAGCACCTCGGTGGCGCTTAACGATGTGAGGTGCGTCGCCAGATGCTCGAGCGGCGCGGTCTCGATCGCGTGGAAGGTGGCGGACTCCTGCACACCGCGGCGTGGTCCGACCCAGAGTTCGCCGTAGCGCGCGTCGGTGAAGAACTCGTGGGTCCGGTGATCGCGACGTTGGGGAACGTAGAGCGTCGATCGCGGCCCCGCGGCGCTCGGCGCGATCACGAGCACGGCGTCCGGTTCCGAGCAGCTCGTCAGGTAGAAGAAGTCCGTGCCGGCACGGAAGCGATAGTCGGTGTCGTTGGCCCGGACCTTCTGATTGCCGGTGGGGATGACGAGCGTCTTTCCCGCGAAGTGCTCACCGAGACGCTTGCGTCGAGCGGCGTTGAAGGCACTGGCGGGGTGCACCTCGGTACTCGCAGATTCGACGGCCCAATTGCTCGTCATCTGTTCGAACAACACCCGTGGACACGGCGGTCGGTGCGGGCCGACCCACACCCAGTTCTCAGAGACCGGGTGTTGCGCGGAGACGTCGGGTTCAGGAGTGTCGTTGCTCGAATCGGTCATAGACGACAACTTACTCGGCGGTTTCTCGACGGTCCTATGCTCGGGCAATGGATATTTCTGTCACGCACGAGGGTCCGGTCGCAATCATCAAATGGAACGAGGGGGAGAACCGCGTCAATCTTGATTCACTCGGTCGACTCAATGAGATCCTTGATGAACTCTCGACCATCGAGGGTCCGTTGGCGATCGTGCTCACCGGCAGCGGGAAGTTCTTCTGCAACGGACTGGACCTCGAGCGCTTTAGTAACAAGCCCTCCGAGTTCCTCGCCACGCTCGAAGAGCTGAACCGGTTCATCGGTCGCCTGATGGTCTATCCCGCCTACACCGTGGCGGCTCTCAACGGTCACACCTTCGCCGCCGGCGCACTGATCTCGTGCGGCTTCGACTACCGGGTGATGCGTGCGGACCGGGGGTTCTGGTGCATGAACGAGATCGAGATCGGCCTCCAGTTGAACGCGAACCTCTGGGCGATCCTCGAGCACCGACTTCCACGTCCGGCGGCGATCACGGCCGCGCTCACCGCGCACCGCTATTCGGGACAGGACGCCCACGCCCACGGCATCGTCGAGGCGGCAACCGCTGAGGACGAGGTGCTGGGTCACGCCGTCGGGGTGGCCGACCGGTACGCCACGTTGAACCGCGAGGTGCTCGCCATCCACAAGGAACTCATCCACGGGGCCCAGGCGAGGGCTCTCGGGTACTCGACCAAATAGAGAATCGCCAGCTTTCGGCTGGCGATTCTCTTCGAAAGACCGGTTGGTTAGCGCTTGGTGGTGCGATCCACGAGACGCCACGCCGAGGGTAGTGCGATGGCGCAGATGGCAGCCTTGATGACGTCGCCGGCGATGAAGACACGCATGCCCCACGTGAGCGCCCATGCGAGCGACTGGTGCGTCGAGACGGCCAACCACGGCACACCGATCGCGTAGATCAGCAATTCGCCGGCGATCATGGCGACGACCGTGCGAGTCGCGCTGCGGTCGGTACCGCGCGAGGCCAGCCAGCCCGTGAGGGCACCCGCCGCAATGAAGCCAACGATGTAACCGAAGGTCGCGGTGGGGTAGCCGCTCGAGTGGGCCGCGAACCACGGGATACCGGCGACGCCGGCCACCAGGTAGAGGCTCATCGCGAGTGAGGCGCGACGCCATCCGAGCGCGGACCCGGCGAGCAGGACGCCGAGGGTCTGGCCGGTGATCGGCACCGGCGTGTGGGGGATGTGGATCGAGATCTGGGCGAGCAGCCCGACGAAGGCCGCCGCGCCGGTGACGAGCACGACGTTGGCCGCGAACGTAGTGGAGACCAGATCCGCGAGCACTGGACGCGGACGGGCGGTGACGGCGGCGATTGACATTGACTCTCCTAGTCGTACGGGGTACCGCAACATTATGCGATACGTCCGCGACGCAGGACGTTACTGGACGGTTACCCAGACGCACCTTGGTCGCTCGGCGACAGCCGTGCGACCGCAGATCCGCGTTCGAGGTTGGTCAGTCGATCCAGCCCTGGTCGCGGCTGATCTGTTCCACGTCACCGATGCGGAAGCCGTTGCGGTGCTGCAGGGTCCGAATGAGCCCGCCCGCCTCGTACAGCGATTCGTGCGTACCGGTGTCGAGCCAGGTGGTGGCCCGCGAGAGTACCTCGACGCGCAACTCGCCCCGCTCGAGATAGGCGTTGTTGAGCGCCGTGATCTCGAGCTCGCCACGGGCGCTCGGCGTCAACTCGTGAGCGAGCTTGGACGCGCGCTCGTCGTAGAAGTAGATGCCCGGCACCGCGAAGTTGCTCTTGGGCGCGGCGGGCTTCTCCTCGATGGACAAGACGTTGCCCTCGTCGTCGAAATCGACGACGCCGTAGGCGGAGGGGTCCTTCACCTCGTAGGCGAAGATGAGCGCGCCCTCGACGTCGACGTTCTGACGCAGGTGCGTGCCGAGGCCGGGGCCGTAGAAGAGGTTGTCGCCGAGGATGAGCGCGCACTTGTGACCGTCCAGGAACTGCTCGCCGAGTATCAGGGCCTGAGCGAGGCCGTTGGGCTCGTCCTGGATCACGTAGGAGATGGAGATACCGAGTTGCGAGCCGTCGCCGAGCAGTCGCTGGAAGGCATCCTGGTCGTGCGGCGTCGTGATGAGGAGTATCTCGCGAATCCCGCTCAGCATCAAGGTGCTCAACGGGTAGTAGATCATTGGCTTGTCGTAGATCGGTAGCAACTGCTTCGACACCGCGCGCGTGATGGGGTACAGGCGGGTCCCACTACCTCCGGCCAGAATGATTCCCCTCACTCCATTAGTATAGAAGTCTCTGTAACCCCTTCTAAAGGCCGAGGTACCTCTATGCGCGCAGTGATCACCGGGGGTGCGGGGTTCATCGGTTCCCGCTTCACCGAACTCTTTCTCGAACAGGCCGAGCGATTGGGTTACGACGAGATCATCGTGCTGGATTCGCTCACCTACTCGGGCCGGCGCGAGAACATGACCCAGGCGCTGCTCGATTCGAGGGTGCGATTCGTCGAAGCGTCGATCCTCGACGGCGCCATCACCGACGATCTCCTGCACGACGCGCACGCGGTCGTGCACTTCGCCGCGGAGAGCCACGTCGACCGCTCGATCACCGGCGCCCGGGCCTTCTACGAGACCAACGTGCTCGGGACCCAGCAACTCCTCGAGAGCGCGCGCCGAGGTGCCGTCGAGCGGTTCGTGCACATCTCGACTGACGAGGTGTACGGAACGATTCCCGAGGGCTCGTGGCGCGAGGACCACATCCTGGAGCCGAACTCGCCGTACTCGTCGAGCAAGGCCGGATCGGATCTCGCCGCCCTCTCGTACCACCGCACCTTCGGCCTTCCCGTCATGGTGACGCGGTGCTCGAACAACTACGGCCCGCGCCAGTATCCCGAGAAGGTCATACCGCTCTTCGTCACCAACCTGAGCGAGGGTAAGCGCGTCCCGCTCTACGGTGACGGACTCAATGTTCGCGATTGGCTGCACGTCGACGACCACTGTCGCGCCATCCTGCTGGTTCTCGAGAACGGTCGCCCCGGGGAGATCTACAACATCGGTGGTGGCACGGAACTGACGAACAAGGAGTTGACGCATCGCCTGCTCGAACTCTGCGGCAGCGACGAATCGATGATCGAACCGGTCGCGGACCGCCTCGGGCACGACCGCCGCTATTCGGTGGACTGCACCAAGATTCGCGAGGAGCTCGGCTACGAACCCCAGGTAAGTTTCGAGCAAGGCCTTGCGGCGACCGTCGCCTGGTACCACGACAACGAGGCCTGGTGGCGACCCCTGAAGGACGTGCAGGCATGAAGCTGCATGAGCTCTCCATCCCCGGGCTCTTCGTGCTCGAGTCGCCCGTGCACGGCGACGACCGTGGTTTCTTCCGGGAGTGGTTCAAGCTCGGCGACCTCGAAGCGGCGGGTGTGAGCTTCAGCACCGAACAGGCCAATCTCTCCATGTCGTGTCGCGACGTCGTGCGGGGCCTTCACTACTCGCTCGCCCCCCAGGGTCAGGCGAAGGTCGTGACCTGCGTCTTCGGTGCGCTCGATGACGTCATCGTTGACGTCCGTGTCGGCTCGCCATCGTTCGGCCGCGTGGAGATCGTCCACCTCGCACAGGAAGAGGGCCGTTCGGTTCTGCTGCCCGCCGGGGTCGCGCACGGATTCTGCGTGACGAGCGAGAATGCGGCGCTGTCGTACCTGCTGTCGTCGCCGTTCAATGCCTCGATGGAATTGGAGATTCACCCCTTCGATCCCGAGATCGGCGTGTCGTGGGCCCTGCACGGTGACGCCATCGTGAGTGCGAAGGACGCCGCGGCTCCGACGTTGGCCCAACGCCTGGCGGCCAAGGAGCTCCCTCTTTTCCACTAGCCACGCTTTTTCGGCTTTCGGGTCGGTTCGTTGCTAGCGTTGCCTACGTGAGTACCGCCCCTCTTCGCCTGATCAGCCGTGAGGACCATGGCGTCAAGATCCCGCCGTCGAACACGCTGGAGGCGGTCGCGTCAGAGACGCAGTTGCGGGCGATACTGGGTTCTCTCTCGGGTGTGGACGCCGTGGGTGTCGAAGGGCGCGCCGCGAAGCTCGCAACACGCTCGATAAAGAAATCGACCAAACTGAGGGCGATCGACCTCGCGATCTCAATGGTGGACCTGACGACGCTGGAGGGTGCCGACACACCGGGACGGGTGAGTTCGCTCTGCGCGAAGGCGCTACGACCCGATCCCCGTGATCTCACGGTGCCGTCGGTCGCGGCGGTCTGCGTGTACCCCGACCTCGTCGCGCACGCCCGCTCGATCGTTGCGGTCTCGGGGGTCAACGTCGCCTCGGTGGCGACCGCGTTCCCATCGGGCCGGGCGTCGCTCAACGTGAAGCTGCTCGACGTACGAGAAGCCGTGAGTGCGGGGGCTGACGAGATCGACATGGTCATCGACCGCGGAGCGTTCCTCGCGGGCCGACTGGGCCAGGTCTTCGACGAGATCGTCGCGGTGAAGGACGCCTGCGGCGACGCGCACCTCAAGGTGATCCTGGAAACCGGCGAACTCGTCACCTACGACAACGTGCGCCGTGCCAGTTGGCTCGCCATGCTCGGCGGCGCCGACTTCATCAAGACCTCCACGGGTAAGGTCTCGGTCAACGCGACACCGCCGGTGGCGCTCGTGATGCTCGAGGCGGTTCGTGACTTCGCCGAGACCTCGGGACGTGTCGTCGGGGTGAAGGTAGCGGGCGGTATACGCACCACCAAGGACGCCATGAAGTACCTCGTGCTCGTGAACGAGACGGCGGGTTCGACGTGGCTCAGCCCCGACCTGTTCCGGTTCGGGGCGTCGTCACTCCTGAACGATCTCCTGATGCAACGACTCAAGCAACATCGCGGGGCGTACGTTCGTCCCGATGAATTCAGCGGGGACTGACATGACCGACAACACAGTGGCGAACTCGAATCTGGGGTCGCTCGAGTACGACCCGGCTCCGGAGTCGGCGTCCATCGCGCGCATCAAGACCAGTTACGGCTTGTTCATCGATGGTTCCTTCACCGAGCCGTCCGCGAATGAACAGTTCGTGACCCTCAACCCGGCGACCGAGCAAGTGCTCGCCACGGTGGCCCAAGCGAGCACGAGCGACGTTGACCGTGCGGTCGCGGCTGCGCGCCACGCCTACGAGACGGTGTGGTCCAAGACCACCGGCGCCGAACGGTCCAAGTACCTCTTTCGTATCGCCCGGCTGATCCAGGAGCGCGCGCGCGAACTCGCCGTGGTCGAGACCCTCGACAACGGCAAGCCGATCCGCGAGTCGCGCGACATCGACATTCCACTGGCCGCGGCCCATTTCTTCTATTACGCGGGGTGGGCCGACAAACTCGACCACGCCGGCTTTGGCGTGAACCCCCAGCCGATCGGCGTCGCCGGTCAGATAATCCCCTGGAACTTTCCGCTGCTGATGGCCGCGTGGAAGCTCGCACCGGCCCTCGCCGCGGGCAACACGTGCGTGTTGAAGCCCGCCGAGACCACGCCGCTGAGTGCGCTGTTGCTCGCCGAGATCCTGCAACAGGCTGAATTGCCACCGGGCGTCGTCAACATCCTCACGGGTGACGGCGCGACCGGCGCCGCGCTCGTCGATCATCCCGGCGTCGACAAGATCGCCTTCACGGGTTCGACGGACGTCGGACGCCTCATCCAGAGCCGCGTCGCGGCGAGCCAGAAGCGACTCACGCTCGAACTCGGCGGCAAGGGCGCCAACATCGTGTTCGAGGACGCGCCGATCGACGAGATGATCGAAGGCGTCATCGATGGCATCTTCTTCAACCAAGGTCACGTGTGCTGCGCGGGTTCGCGACTCCTCGTCCAGGAGTCGATCGCCGACGAGGTGCTACGACGCCTGGTGCGGCGCGTCGAGCAGTTGCGCGTGGGCGACCCCATGGACAAGAACACCGACGTGGGCGCCATCAACTCGGCGGCCCAGTTGGCCCGCATCACCGAGTTGACCGCAATCGGTGAGCAGGAGGGCGCGACGCGTTACAGCAGTTCGTGTGAGTTGCCCGAGAAGGGCTACTGGTTCGCACCGACGATCTTCGCTGACGTCAGCCAATCGCACCGCATCGCGCGCGACGAGATCTTCGGACCCGTGCTCTCGGTGCTCACGTTTCGAACGCCCGACGAAGCGGTGGCCAAGGCCAACAACACGAACTACGGACTCGCCTGTGGCGTCTGGAGCGAGAAGGGGAGTCGCACGCTCTGGGTCGCCCAGCGACTGCGCGCCGGTGTGATCTGGGCCAACACGTACAACCGCTTCGATCCGACGAGCCCCTTCGGGGGAGTCCGCGAATCTGGTTTCGGTCGCGAAGGCGGCCGTCATGGATTGGAGGCGTACCTCAATGTCTGATGAACGTCTCGATGTGCGAAAGACCTACAAGCTGCTGATCAACGGGGCCTTCCCCCGTTCGGAGTCCGGGCGCAGCTACGAGGTGACGAGCGAGGCCGGCGAGTTCCTCGCCAACGCCGCCCAGGGATCACGAAAAGACCTGCGCGACGCGGTCGTCGCGGCGCGCGGCGCCCAGGCCAAGTGGTGGGCCTCCAGCGCCTACAACCGCGGACAGGTCATCTATCGTCTGGCCGAGATGGCCGAGTCGCGTCGCGCGGAACTGGCCGAGCACGTCGCCCTCGCCGAGGGCATCAGTACGAAGAAGGCGGAGAGGGTCGTGGGGCGGGCTATCGACCGCATGGTCTGGTACGCGGGATGGACCGACAAGATCGCCCAGGTCTTCGGCGGGGCCAATCCGGTCGCGGGACCCTTCTTCAACTTCTCCCTCCCAACTCCGAGCGGGGTGGTGGGGGTCATCGCGTCCCAGGACTCGTCGTTGGAGGCCTTCGTCGACGCGGTGCTGGCACCGATCGCGGCGGGTAACACCGTCGTGGCCATCGCGAGTGAGCGTCGCCCCACGCCGGCGGTGCTGCTTGGCGAGATGACCGCGACCTCGGACTTCCCGGCGGGCGTGCTCAACATCGTGACGGGCTTCACCGCCGAATTGGCGTCCACGTTGGCCACGCACGAGGACGTCGACGGCATCGACCTCGCGGGCGTCGACACCGACGCGGCTGACGAATTGAGCGCCGCGGGCGCCGCCTCGATCAAACGGGTGTTTCGACCTCGTGACATCGACACCGCCTCGTCGACACGACGTCTGCGCGCCTTTCTCGAAACCTCAACCGTATGGCACACGATCGGACAATGATGACCAACCCTTATGAACTAGCGGAGCGCGCGGCGGATGAACTGCGCGAGAAGAGCGGCTTCGACGGCTACGACATCGCCGTCGTCCTGGGATCGGGATGGAAGGAAGGCGCTGCGTCCCTTGGCGAGGCCACGAACACGGTCGCCACGTCGGACCTCGTGGGCTTCGTCAAGCCCACGGTCGCCGGCCACAGCGGCCAGATCATCTCGCTCGAGTTGCACGGGCGCAAAGTGGCGCTCGTCGCGGGGCGCGTGCACCTCTACGAGGGCAATACCGCGCACCAGGTGGTCCACCCCGTACGTACCGTGGTTGCCGCGGGCGCCAAGAAGATCGTGCTGACCAACGCCTGTGGCGGCATCGATCCCTCGAAGCCCGCCGGCACCGTCGTGGTCATCCGCGACCACATCAACCTCACCGCGACCTCGCCAATGGAGGGTGACGCACCGCCCGACGGTTACGGGTCGCGCTTCGTGGACTTGTCCGACCTCTACAGCGCTCGACTACGCGGCGTGGCTCGCGGCGTGGTTCCGACGTTGAGCGAAGGGGTGTACGCGGGCTTTCGCGGCCCCCATTACGAGACCCCCGCGGAGATCACGATGGCGGCCTCCATGGGGGCCACCCTCGTGGGCATGTCGACGGTGCTCGAGGCGATTGCGGCGCGCCATCTCGGTGCGGAGGTCCTGGGTCTGAGTCTGGTCTCGAATCTGGCGGCCGGCGTGTCGCACACGGCCCTCAATCACCTCGAGGTCCTCGAAGCAGGTCAGAACGCGGCGGCGTCGCTCGGCGCATTACTGGGTCAACTAATTCCCGCATTGTGAACCAGGAACTGCTCCGTACCGTCGAGGAGTGGATTGCCCACGATCCCGACGACCTCGATCGAGCCACGCTCCGTGCCCTGCTCGATCAGGGCGACGAGCACGAGCTCCAGCGCCGCTTCGAGTCGCACCTGAGCTTCGGGACCGCGGGGCTGCGTGGACCCGTGATGGCGGGTCCCGCCGGGATGAACCGGTACACCGTGCGCCGCGCGACTCAGGGGGTGGTGGCGTGGCTCCGCGAGAGCGGCATTGATCCCGCTCGAGGCGTCGTGGTCGGCCGCGACGCGCGCACCGGCTCGGAGAAGTTCAACGATGAGGTGGTGGCGGTCCTGCTCGGCGCGGGGGTCACGGTCCACGAGATGCCCCGCCCACTCCCGACCCCCTTCGTGGCCTACGCCGTGAAAGCGCTGGACGCGGGGGCCGGCATCATGATCACCGCCAGTCACAACCCACCCCAGGACAACGGCTACAAGCTCTACGGGTCCGACGGCGCACAGATCATCCCCCCGAGCGACGAGATCGTCGAGCGCCACGCGCTCGCCGCGACGACGCCCGCGCTCGGCGACAGGTCCAGCCCGCTGCACCACGCGATCAGCCAGCACGTGTTGGACTCGTACCACCAGCATTTCGCCAGTCGTTTCGCGACCGAGCGCGGCGGCGAACTGTGTATCACCTACACCCCGTTGCACGGCGTGGGTGGCGAACCGATGATGGCCCTCTTCGCCGAGACGGGCTTCACGAACGTGACGGTCGTCACTGAGCAGTTCGTGCCCGACGCCGGCTTTCCGACGCTCCCGTTTCCCAATCCCGAAGAGCCCGGGGCGCTCGACCTCGCGACCGCGACGGCCGAGGCGGCCGGATCGTCCCTCGTGATCGCGAACGACCCCGACGCCGATCGCCTCGGTGTCGCGGCCAGATCGAGTGCCGGCTGGCGGAACCTTCGTGGCGACGAGATTGGATGGCTCCTGGCGTCGGCCCTGCTCGAGGAGATGACGGCACCCGATGACGTGGTCGCCACGAGCATCGTGTCGTCGACCATGCTCGAGAAGATGGCCCGCGCCGCCGGTGTTCGCTTCGCGGCGACGCTGACGGGCTTCAAGTGGATCTCGCGCGCGGGCGGCGACGGGGTGCTGCGATTCGGGTACGAGGAGGCGCTCGGCTACGCGGTCGATCCACTGGTCGCGGACAAGGACGGTATGTCCGCCGCGCTCGCGATGTGTCGCCTGGCCCACCAGCTCAACGCTGAGGGATCCTCGCTGTTCGATCGCCTGGACGCACTCGAGCGCCGCTTCGGGGTTCACGCGGGTGGCCAGTTGTCCCTTCGTGCCGAGGGCCCCACGGGCTTGCAGGCCATTCGCGACACGCTGGAACGTGTGCGTGTCGAACCACCATCGGCGCTCGGGCCCTTCGACGTGTCCGAGGTCATCGACCTCGCCCGGGGATGGAACGGCCTCGCACCCACCGACGGGATCCTGCTTCGTTTCGCGCACCACGGTCGCGTGGTGATCCGCCCGTCGGGCACTGAGCCAAAGTTGAAGGCCTATATGGAAGTGACGCTGGAGCCGGAGACGGCGCGCACACTTGAGCAACTACGGGCACTCGGGGCCGAGCAACTGGCCGCCGTGCGGGCCGACCTCGAAGCGCTGCTGCAGTTCTAGGCCTGGCGCAGTGCGGCGTAACCGGGCTTGATGACCGTGTTGATCAGCGCGAGACGCTGGTCGAACTGGAAGAAGGCGCTCTTGGCCGCGTTCAGCGTGAGCCACTCCATGTCGTCGAGCGTCCAGTCGAAGGCGCGTGCGCACGACTCGAACTCGCTGCTCATGGTGATACCGCTCATGAGTCGGTTATCGGTGTTGAGCGTGACGCGAAAACGGAGTTGGCGCAGCAACTCGATGGGGTGGGTCGCGATCGACGTCGCGGCGCCGGTGTGGACGTTGGACGTGGGACAGACCTCCAGGGGAATACGGCGGTCGCGGATGTAACTGGCCAGCCGGCCGAGCTCGTAGCGGTCGCCTACGCGGGTGATGTCGTCGACGATACGAACGCCGTGCCCGATGCGTTCGGCGTCGCAGAACTGCACCGCCTCCCATATCGAGGGAAGTCCGTACGCCTCGCCGGCGTGGATGGTCATGTGGAAGTTCTCGCGTTGGATGAGGTGGAATGCGCTCAGGTGCTCGGTCGGCGGGAAGCCGTCCTCGGGACCCGCGATGTCGAAGCCGCAGACCCCGGCGTCGCGGAAGTTGACGGCGAGTCGAGCGATCTCCTCACTGCGCGTGAGTTGGCGCATCGCCGAGAGCATGGTGCGAACGATGATGGTGCGGCCTTCGAGGGCGGCTTGTCTGGTGCCGTGCTCGAAGCCGTCGAGCACGGCCTGGACGATCTCGTCGAGCGTGAGCCCGCGGTTGGTGTGCTGTTCGGGGGCGAAACGGATCTCGGCGTAGACAACGCCGTCGCGCGCCAGATCGAGCGCGCTCTCGCTGGTGACCCGTTCGATCTGCTCCTTGGTCTGCATGATCGCGATGGTGTGGGCGAAGCCGGCGATGTAGCGCACGAGGTCGCTGCCCGGCGCATCGGCGATGAACCATTCACGAAGCTCGTCGGGATCAGAAGTCGGTAGCCCCTTGTAGTTGATCTCACGGGCCAGTTCGAGCACAGTCGAAGGACGAAGTCCCCCGTCGAGATGTTCGTGGATCACGACCTTGGGTGCCGCGTGGATCATTTCGCTGGTGAGCAGGGAGCCTGACATAGGTCAAGGCTAGCCAACGACACTTTCCTACTCCGCGGAGATTCTCTCCAACAGGATCTGTTCGGCGGCGGTCGGTTCATCGCCCAGCGAGAGCGCTCCGAGGATTGTCTCGCGACCTCTCGTCAGGTGCTCGTCATCATCGGCGAAGAGTTCGAAGAGGGGCTGGCCGGCTTCGACGTGGTCGCCCTCTCGAACGAGACACATGACGCCCGCGCCGGCGCTGACCGGGTCTTCCTTGCGGGCGCGTCCCGCGCCGAGGCGCCACGCGGCGATGCCGACGCTCAAGGCGTCGATCGACGTGACGAATCCGTCGTGGGTGGCGAGCACGATGTCCTTGCGCGCGGCGACCTCGAGGACCGCGTCCGGATCGCCGCCCTGGGCGCTGATCATCTCGCGGTAGACACGGTAGGCCGATCCGTCGTCCAGCTTCGTCGCGGGATCCTCGTCGATGCCGACGAGCTCGAGCATGATTCGCGCGAGCCCGAGCGTGAGGTCGCGCACGTCGCGCGGACCGTGACCCTGCAGGACGTCGACGGACTCGGTCACCTCGAGGGCGTTGCCGACCGCGCGTCCGAGCGGCTGATTCATCGACGTGAGCTGTGCGACTGTCGCAACACCGTGACTCGTGCCGAGCGCGACCATCGTCGTCGCGAGCTCGCGGGCCCGCTCGATGGTCTTGATGAAGGCACCGCGCCCGACCTTGACGTCCAGCACGAGGGCCTGCGTGCCTTCGGCGATCTTCTTGGACATGATCGACGAGGAGATCAGGGGAATCGATTCAACGGTACCCGTGACGTCACGCAGGGCGTAGAGCTTGCGGTCGACGGGTGCGAGCCCCTGACCCGCGGCACAGATGACCGCACCAACGCTCTCGAGTTGGTCGCGCATCTCCTCATTGGAGAGAAGCGCCCGCCAGCCGGGAATGGACTCGAGTTTGTCGAGGGTGCCGCCCGTGTGGCCGAGACCGCGGCCGGAGAGCTGGGGGACCGCCGCACCGCACGACGCCACGAGGGGGGCGAGGATCAGCGAGATCTTGTCGCCCACGCCGCCGGTCGAGTGCTTGTCGACGGTGGGACGTGACAGACCCTTCAGGTCCAGACGCTCACCCGAGGCGATCATGCAATCGGTCCAGGTGAGAAGTTCGTGCGGCGCGAGTCCGTTGAAGAAGATCGCCATCAGCAGGGCGGACATCTGCTCGTCCGCGACGTCACCCTTCACGTAGGACTCGAGGATCCAGGCGATGGCCTCGTCGTTCAGTTGGGCTCCGTCACGTTTCGCCGTGATGATGTCGACTGCGGAGAATGCGCTCATCAGCTCTTCCTTATCCCTAGATCGTCCGGTCCGAAGGCGTTGGGCAGTAGTTCGTGAAGGTGCCAGGGCTTCTCGTCGGGACCGTTGTCCACGAGCAGACCGCCGCCACCGTGTTCGAAGAGCACCTGCCGGCAGCGACCGCACGGGGCGATCGGCTTGAAGTCCCCGGCGACGATAGCGACGGCGGCGAGACGACCGCCGCCGATACGGGCGAGGTCGCTGACGAGCGAGCATTCGGCGCAGAGGGTGAGCCCGTAACTCGCGTTCTCCACGTTGGCACCGGAGACGAAACGACCGTCGGTGGTGTAGCCGGCGGCCCCGACGTGGACGTTGGAGTACGGAGCGTACGAGGTGGCGGTGGCCGCCCGAGCCAGTTCGCGAAGGTCATTCCAGGGAATCTCATTTAGTGAACTCACGGTCAAACAGTACACTTCGCCTTGCATGGATATTTCTCGTGATTCCTCAGTCGTGCTTAGTGATGAAGTGGCGACGGCGCTCTTCGAGGGCCGCGGTGTGGTGGCTCTCGAAACGACGATCGTCGTCCAGGGTCTACCCGCACCGACGAACCTGGAGGTCGCTCGAGAGTGCGAAGCCGCCGTGCGCGCGGGGGGCTCGGTCCCGGCGACGATCGGCATCCTCGACGGGATCGTCATCGTGGGACTGACCATCGAGCAGCTTGAGCAGCTCGCGTTGCCTTCACGCAAGGCGGCCAAACTCTCGGCGCGCGATCTGGGCGTGGCGATCGCGATCGGTGTTGACGGGGCGACGACCGTCGCGGGCACTATCGCGGTCGCGCATCGCGCCGGCATCGACGTGATGGCGACCGGTGGTCTCGGTGGCGTGCACCGCGACGCCGCTCGCAGTTTCGACGAGTCGGCGGACCTCACCGCCATGTCGAGGACGCCGGTCATGGTCGTGGCGTCGGGCGTGAAGTCCATCCTGGACATCGGAGCGACGCTCGAGCGCCTGGACTCACTCGGTGTTCCGATTGCCGGATTTCGCACGAAGAAGTTCCCGGGCTTCTACCGCAGCGACAGTGGATTCGAACTCGATTGGTCCCTCGAGAGCCCCCTCGAGGCGGCGCAGGCGCTCCTGCAGCACCGGCGCTTCTCGCCGACCGGCTTCCTCGTGGCCAACCCGGTCGCTGACGAACACCAGCTCGATCAGGAACTCCACGATCAGGCGCTGGCGAGCGCCCTCGAGAAGGCGAGGGTCCTCGGCGTGACCGGCAAGGATGTCACGCCCGTCCTCCTCGCGGAATTCGCCCGATTCAGCCAAGGTCAGAGTGTCCAGGTGAACCGGGAACTGGTGGTCGCCAACGCCGCGCTGGCCGGTCGCATCGCGACGGAAGTCGCTCGGGCGACGACGTGAGCGTGCGCGTCGTCGTCATTGGTGACGCGATGCTCGATGTGGTGGTTCGTCCCGAGGAGCAGATAGCCCCTACGAGCGACACGCCGTCCACGATCCGATTCAGTCGTGGAGGTTCGGCCGCCAACATGGCGGTGGCGCTCGGCCGCGATCACGCGGTGACCTACGTGGGAGTCATTGGTGACGACGAGCCGGGCGAGATGTTCGCGCGAGATCTCGCCGACGCCGGCATCGGTGCCGAGCTGCAGATCGCCAGTGGGTCGACGGGCGTCGTGGTGGCGGTTGTGGCCAACGACGGTCAGCGATCGATGATGACCGACCGTGGTGTCAACTCACTGCTGTCGGTGCACACCGTGCTCGACGCGCTCGATGAGCCCTTTGATCATCTTCACGTGTCGGGCTATACCGTGCTCGACCCGGCGACTCGCGACGTCGCGTCGACCGCGCTGGCCTTCGCCCGCGATCGCGGCGCGTCCACCTCAGTGGACGTGTGCTCGGTTGGACCGCTCGCGAAACTGGGGCCGAGGTTCTTCCTCGGGGCGATCGGCAGAGTGTCGTACCTCTTCGCCAACGAGGAGGAGGCCCTCACGCTGTCGGGGACGACCGACGTCACCGCGGCCGGTGACGTGTTGCTCGACGTCGCCGACGAGGTCGTCATCACCCGCGGACGTGACGGTGCTGCGGTATTCCTCGCGGACGCCGTTATCACCGAACCCTCCCGTCACGTGGTGGTCGTCGACACCACGGGTGCGGGCGACGCGGCGACGGGTGCCTATCTCGCGGCTCGGATGAGCAACGTTGATCCGCCCGCTGCGCTGGCGTTGGCGATGCACGAAGCGTCCTCGGTGGTCGGAGGGCTTGGTTCTCGCGGCTAGTCGTGGTGGTACGGCAGGCCGTCGGCGGCGGGTGCACGAACCCTTCCGACAAGTCCTGACACCACGATGATGGTGATGACGTAGGGGAACATGTTCAAGATCTCGGTGGAGATCGGAATCTGGTAGATCGACTTCAACGCGTACGAGATGTAGACGGAGAACCCGAAGAGGACCGAGGCCACGACGGCACCCGAGGGGCGCCAACGACCGAAGATCATGGCCGCGAGCGCGATGTACCCGAAGCCCGAGTCGATGCCGGGCTGGAAGTTCCCCTGGGCCGCAACCAGGGCAACGCCGCCCACGCCGGCGATCGCACCACCCAGGATGACGTTGATGTAACGAACGCGCGTGACGTTGATGCCAACGGTCGCCGCCGCGTGCGGGTGCTCGCCCACGGCGCGCACGTGTAGTCCGTAGCGGGTCTTGAAGAGGGCGAAACTGACGGCCGCGATGAGCAGGATGACGAGGTAGAAGAACCCGTTCTCGTTGAAGAAGACGGGACCGATCACGGGGATCTTCGACAGCAGCGGGATTGCGAGATTCGGCGCCAGCCCTCCAGTATTGAACTGCGGATAGGGCGTCAGGATCTGAAGGTTCAGATAGGACGCCAGGCTCGCGAGCATCGTGACGATGACCACACCCACGATGATCTGGTCCGACAGGTAGCGAATGGCGAGAAACGCCAGGAGGAGTCCGATCAAGCCGCCGATGACGGCGCCAGCGATCGCCGCGTAGATGAAGCTGTGCGTGGTCGAGGCGATGATGGCACCGAAGAACGCCCCACCGATGAACTGGCCGTTGATGGCGATATTGACGACGCCGGCACGCTCGCACATCACCCCGGAGAGGGCACCGTAGATCAGCACCATGGCGCCGGCCGCCGTGCCGATGAGGACCGCGGTCAGGTTCACGAACGAGATCTGCGCCGGGCCGGGGCTGCGCGCGGCCCAGAGCAGCAGGGCCATGAAGAACAGAATCGCGGTCACGCCGAAACGAACCATGAGGCCCTGCTCGCGCCGGCTCAGCAGCGACTCCGCGCCGAGGGCGATGATGACGACCCCGAGGGTGACGTTGGCCCAACGGGTCAGCAGCGTGATGGAGCCGAGGTGCCACGGCGCGTTGACCAGGTTTACGGGGGTGAAGGTCAACGTCGAATGGGCGCCCGCGACGCAACCGAATCCGAAGATGTAGGCGGTCGCCGCCCCGATCACCACAATGATGACGGCGATCACCGTGGCGCGAACGCTCAGCCGCGTCACCTTGCTGTCGGACGTGGCGGGTGCGGTGGTGGCACTCATGAGCTCCAACCCTTGGTGGCGAGTTGGACCGCGCTGGCCTGCGTGCTGCGCAGTCGGAAGATCTCCTTGACCAGAACGGGCGTCGCCACGAACAGCACGATGGCCGACTGGATCATCGTCGCCAGGTCGAGCGGGATACCGGTCGTCGCCTGCATCGCGCGACCGCCGACGCCGAGGGCGGCAAAGAGAAGCGATGACCAGAGGATGCCCATTGGCCGGTTCCGTCCGAGGAGGGCCACGGTGATGGCGGTGAATCCGATGCCGGCGCTACCAATGAGGTAGCCGCCGTCGATGAAGTGGGTGGTACTCGCCGCCTGCACGATGCCCGCGAGTCCGGCGAGCCCTCCCGAGATGACGAAGACCAGCACGATGATGAGCCGTGAATTGATGCCCGAGGCCCGGGCGGCGCTGGGGTTGGCACCGGTGACGCGGAAGTCGAAACCAAGCGATGATTTGTCGAGGAACCACCAGGCGAACACGATGACGGCGGCGGCGACGAAGATGCCGTAGCTCACCCGCAAGCCCGACGCCGCGCCAAAGAGGGGGGCCAGTTGCGCCGACGAGTCGAAGGTGCGCGAGATGTCGTTCTGCTGGCCGGGCAGCTGGAATGCGGTGGAAAGGACGCTGAAGATCAAGAAGGCGTAGATCACGTAGTTGAACATGATGGTGACGATCACCTCGTGGGCTCCGGTGTAGGCCTTGAGTAGTCCGGGGACCGCGCCGGCGAGGACGCCACCCGCGATGCCGGCCAGCAAGGTGAGCGGCAGGTGCAACACCATGGGCATGTGCACCATCGAGGCGACGACGCCACCCGCGATGCCGCCCAACACGGCCTGGCCGTTGGCGCCGATGTTGAAGATGCCGGTCTGGAACGCGATACCCACGCCCATGCTCGCGATGGTGAGGGGCGTGGCGTAGGTGAGCGTCTCGGATATGGGCGTCAAGGTGTTGTCCCAGCCCTTGCCCGTGGTGAGCGAGTGCCAGAAGCCCTGGGGGTCGATGATCGATCCGGTGAACATCGTGCGGTAGGCGGCGCCGACGTTGTCGAAGGTCACCTTCAGCGCGTGGCCTGGAGCCCCCCAACTGTGGAAGATGCCCCGCCATGCGTCGAGCACCACTGGCGTCGTCGTGATGATGATGACGGCTCCGACGACGAGCCCGAGTATGACTGCGAAGAGGGTCAGGACGACCGGGCTCTTGGACGTGATGCGCGTCCACAGCGACAACTTGACCTCGGTGGTGGCGACGTCAGACACTCGCGGCCACCTGGTTCGTGCCGGTCATCAGTAGTCCAATGGCTTCACGGCTCGTCGACGGATCGACGATGCCGCTGATCTTGCCGGCGTACATCACCGCGATGCGGTCGCCGAGAGCGAAAACCTCGTCCAATTCCGACGAGACGATGAGTGCGGCGTTGCCCTGATTGCGATGGTTGACCATTTGGCGGTGCACGTACTCGATCGAGCCCACGTCGAGCCCACGCGTTGGCTGCGAGGCGACCAGGAATTCGAGCGAGCGAGAGAGTTCGCGTGCCACGATCACCTTCTGCTGATTACCGCCGGACAACGAACTGACCAGCTCGAAGATCGACGTCGTGCGGATGTCGAAATCCTCGACCAGCTTCGTCGCGTTCTCGTTGACCGCGCTCAAGTTGCGGGTCCCGTGTTTGGCGAAGGGGGCCTTGCGCGGGGTGTTGAGGACGAGGTTGTCGGCCACCGTCATCGACATCACGAGTCCGTCTCGCTGGCGGTCTTCGGGAATGTGACCGAGACCGGCGTCGAGCACACGACGCGGCGACGCGTTGGTGATGTCCTTGCCGTTGAGCGTTATGGTGCCCGATTCAACTCGGCGCATCCCCGCGATCGCCTCGACCAACTCGGTCTGGCCGTTTCCCTGCACGCCGGCGAGGGCCATGATCTCACCCGCCCGCACGTCGAGCGATACGCCGTTCACGGCGATGAGACCACGATCGTCGCGAACGACGAGGTCACGTATCTCGAATACTTCGGCGCCGGGCGAGAACGGCGACTTCTCCACCGTCAGATTGACGTCGCGCCCCACCATCAGCGACGCGAGTTCGCCTTCGGAATCCGTGGGTTGTGCCGTGGCGACGACCTTACCCTGGCGGATGATGGTGATCACGTCCGCGACGGCTTTGACTTCCTTGAGTTTGTGCGTGATGAAGAGGATGGACTTTCCCGCGTCGGCGAGCGATCGCATGATCGCCATCAGGGCGTCGATCTCCTGAGGCGTCAGCACCGCTGTCGGTTCGTCGAGAATGAGCAACTCGGCGTCGTGGCTCAGAGCCTTCAGGATCTCGACACGCTGCTGGAGCCCCACGGGCAGGTTCTCGACGATGGCGTCAGGATCGACTTCGAGGTTGAACTCCTTGGACACCCGTCGGATGTCGTCGGTGGCCTTCTTGTAGTCGATCCGGTTGAACGACTTGGTCGGCTCAAAGCCGAGAACGACGTTCTCGGCCACCGAGAAGACCGGTACGAGCATGAAGTGCTGGTGGACCATGCCGATACCTCGGCGCACCGCTTCGCCCGAGTCCGAGAACTTGGTCGCCACGCCGTCAAGGAGGATCTCGCCCTCGTCGGGGTGCAGCAGTCCGAAGAGAACGTTCATCAGGGTCGACTTGCCCGCGCCGTTCTCGCCGAGCAGGCAGTGGATCTGTCCCGGCTCGACCGTGATGCTGATCTGATCATTGGCGGTGAAGGATCCGAAGCGTTTCGTGATCCCGCGTAGTTCTAGTCGCATCACGAAGTATCGTACTCACGAAAGAGACCCGGGCCTGAACGGCCCGGGTCTCTTTCGTGATTCAAGCCGTTGCCGGCCTACTTCGTTACGGCGCTGGGTAGTTGTTCGGGTTGACCGAAATGGTGCCAGCGATGATGCCAGCCTTCGCCGTGGCGATCTGCGCCTTCAGCGCGGCGGGGATCATGACGCCGCCGTACTCCAGCGCGGTGCCGTTGTTCTTCAGCGTGCCGATGTAGGTACCACCCTTGAAGGTGCCCTGGGCAGCGGAAAGGATCGACGCCTCTACCGAAGGCTCGACGCCCTTGGCGACGGTGCCGACGAACCATGAGCAGTCAGCCGCGTCCGAGACGCAACCGTTGCTGTCGACCCACATGACGCTGTGGCCAGCACCAGCGGTCTTGGCGGCAGCGACTGAACCGAGGCCCACGGAACCAGCAACCGGGAAGACGATGTCGGCGCCAGCCGCGAAGTCACCAGCGGTGATGGTGTTACCAGCGGTCTGGTCGGTGAAGTTACCCACGAAGGTACCCGTGCCGTTACAGGCAGCGAGGCTGCACGAGCCGGCGGCTGGGGTCCAACCAAGAACCTTGACCGACTTGTTGTACGTCTTGTCGTAGTAGCGAACACCGGCGACAAAGCCGTTCATGTAGAGGGTCACCGAGGCGAACTGCATACCACCGTAGGTGGCGACGGTTCCGGTCTTGGACGCGCCAGCGGCGAGCATGCCACCGAGGAATCCGGCCTGGTCGGTCTCGTACTGGAGCGCGAGGACGTTCTTCGACTTGGTCGTGGGAGCGTCGTCGACGATTGCGAACTTCTGACGGGGGTTGTGGTTGGCGGACGCCGCGGTAGCGCTGTCCATCAAGAAGCCGACCGTCACGATGATCCCGCAACCCTTGCGAATGAAGCTCGCGATGTTGGGCACGTAGTCAGTCGATGACGTGGACGAAAGGTAGGAAGGAACGATGTTCTTGTCAACCTTCGCTGCGTCCTTGGCGCCGGCCCATGCCGAAGCATTGAACGACTTGTCATTGATACCACCGGTGTCAGTTACAACGCATGCCTTGAACTTGGTAGCGGCTGATGCCGATACCGCCGTCGCGGCCACGCTTACAGTCAAGGTGCCAAGAACCAGCGAAGCTGCTCCGAGCACCGTGCTGAGGCGGCGAATACTCCTCATTAATTTCTCCCTTTATCTAGTCAGTCCGTGTGATGAAGACCGTCCAAACGTGCGGAGTCTCCCCGACATGGTCGCGTCACACGTTCAGATATTTATCTAGGTGAGACTAGCCCTGAACCGGCGCGGGTGCTGGACGCGGGTGTTAACCCTTGGCAACAATTGTGCGGGAGCCTCAGTGCTTGCCAACGCGCCCGGTCCTGCGGGGCACCGCGAAACTGGTCGCCATGGCGAGAAGTGTGATGATCGCCGAGATCTGAAAGGCCCGCTGGTAGCCGCTCACGAGCGCCAGTCCGGACCGGGGATCGGCGAAAGTCGCCGTCCGGTCAGCGGCGACGGTGCCGAGGATGGCCAGGGCCAGCGACCCGCCGACCTGACGTGCGGTGTTGAGCACCCCCGAGGCCAGGCCGGCGTCCGCGCGGTCGACACCCGCGGTCGCGGTGTTGGCGAGAGGGGCGAACAGCAGACCCATGGCGAATGCGCACAAGACTGCCGGCGTGAAGATGGCACTCCAGTACGAACTGTCCACCTTGATCAGCGACATCCAAAGGAATCCCAGGGTCGCCACGGCTGATCCGACGAGCAGGATCGGTCGCGCCCCGGTCTTGACCAGCAGTCTCGAACTGATCTGCGCTCCCGCGATGATGGCGACCGCCATGGGCAGGAATGCGAACCCGGCCTTCACGGGGCCGTAGTGGAGGATGTGCTGGAAGTAGAAGGTGAGGAAGTACCACATGGCGAAGAACGCCCCACCGACGAGGAACATCACGATGTTCGCGGACGAAAGCGACCGCGACCTGAAGATCCGAAATGGTACGAGGGGGTGCGAGGCGACGTTGGATTCCCAGAAGAGGAACAGCGCGATGCCAATGGCGCCGCCGATGAACCACGACAGGGTCGTCGTCGAACCCCAGCCGAGTGACGTGGTGTTGACGACGCCGTAGATGAGTGACGCGAGTGAACCCGTGATCAGCACCGCACCGGTGATGTCGAGCTTGACTGCGGCGTCGCGGTTGCGGAGTTCACGCAGGTACATCGTCGCGATGATCGCCGCGGCGATGCCGAATGGGACGTTGATGAAGAAGACGAGGCGCCACGAGAACCAGCCCGTGAGGATCCCGCCGAGCAGACCGCCGACCGCTCCACCCGCACCCGCGACCGCGCTCCAGGCACCGATGGCCTTGGGCATACGCGCGCCGTGGAACGTGGTGACGATGATCGTGAGTGTGGCGGGTGAGAGGATGGCGCCGCCGAGTCCCTGAAGCGCGCGCGCCGCGACCATCTGCGAGCCGGTGGCGGCGAATCCCGCGCCCACGCTCGCGAGGGTGAAGACGAAGAGTCCGGTCATATAGACGCGACGGCGCCCAAAGATGTCCGCCGCCCGTCCGCCGAGCAACAGGAATCCGGCGAACGTCAGCACGTAGGCGTTGACCACCCACTGGGCACTGGACAGGGTGAAGTGCAGGTCGCGGCCCATTCGAGGCAGCGCCACATTGACGATGGAGACGTCGAGCACCACCATGAACTGCGCCAGGCACGCGATGGTGAGGATGATCCAGTCCGGGGCGTGGCGATGCGTCGGCTTCGAGGGAGTGGTCGTTGGCTTGGTCGTTTTGGGCACAATGGGAGTGTAACGGTGGCGAATTTCGCCGCTCCGGCCCTCTCGTGATCGGTTACGCGCGATTTGCGCAACACTTGAGGGCATGGCTGCCCAGTTCATCTTCACCATGCGAGACCTTCGCCGTTTCTATCCACCCGACCGTGAGGTGCTGAAGGGGATCAACCTTTCGTTCTACCCCGGCGCCAAGATCGGCGTCATCGGCGGCAACGGATCGGGCAAGTCCTCACTGCTTCGCATCATGGCGGGGCTCGACGACGGGTTCACCGGCGAAGCGCGACTCACGCCCGGTTTCAGCGTGGGCTACCTCTCTCAGGAGCCACAGTTGGACCCGACCAAGGACGTTGTCGGCAATGTCGCGGACGGTGTCGCCGAGCAGCGTGACCTACTGGCCCGCTTCAACGAGGTCTGCGCAGGCTTCGCCGACCCCGATGCCGACTTCGACGCGCTGCTCGCCGAGCAGTCCACGCTGCAGACCAGGATCGACGCGCTGAACGCCTGGGACCTCGAACGTACCCTCGACATCGCAATGGACGCGTTGCGTCTGCCACCTCCGGACGCTGACGTGACCACGCTGTCGGGCGGCGAGCGACGTCGCGTCGCGTTGTGTCGGCTGCTGCTCTCCAAGCCCGACCTGCTGCTGCTCGACGAGCCCACGAACCACCTCGACGCCGAGTCCGTCGCGTGGTTGGAGCGGACGCTGCAGGACTACAGCGGCACCGTGGTCGCGATCACCCACGACCGCTACTTCCTGGACAACGCGGCGCAGTGGATTCTTGAACTCGACCGGGGTCACGGTATCCCCTGGGAGGGCAACTACTCGTCGTGGCTCGAGCAGAAGCAGGCCCGGCTCGCCTCCGAGGACAAGGCTGACAAGGTCCGCCAGGCCGCTCTCGAGCGCGAACTCGCGTGGATCCGCATGTCGCCCAAGGCTCGCCAGAGCAAGGGCAAAGCCCGTCTCAGCGCGTTCAATGAACTCGTGGCCGAATCCGAGGCCTCCGAGCGTCGCGGCGACCGGCTCGAAATAGCGATCCCGCCGGGACCGAGGCTCGGTGACATCGTCGTGAACGCCAGCGCCATCACCAAGGGTTTCGGTGACCGACTGCTCATCGAGGACCTGACCTTCCTGCTGCCGCCAGGCGGGATCGTCGGCATCATCGGCCCCAACGGCGCGGGTAAGACGACGCTCTTCAAGATGATGCTCGGTCTGGAACAACCCGACGCCGGGACGATCGAGGTCGGCAGCACGGTGAAGTTCGCGTACGTCGACCAGAGCCGCGACAACCTCAATCCCGACGCGACGGTGTTTGACGAGATCAGCGAAGGCCAGGAACACATGGTCGTGGGTAGCCGAGAGATCCACGCGCGTGCCTACGTGGCGAGTTTCGGATTCAAGGGCAGTGACCAGCAGAAGAAGGTCGGCGAGATCTCGGGAGGGGAGCGCAACCGGGTCCAATTGGCCAAGGTGCTTCGAAGCGGTGGCAACGTGCTGCTGCTCGACGAACCGACCAATGACCTCGATGTGGACACGCTTCGTGCACTCGAGGACGGTCTGCTCACCTTCCCCGGGTGCGTCGTCGTGATCAGCCACGACCGCTGGTTCCTCGACCGTATCGCCACCCACGTGCTGGCGTTCGAGGGCGACGCGGTGGTCCGATGGTTCGAAGGGAACTTCTCGGACTACGAGGTCGAGCGCCACAAGCGTCTCGGCACCGACGCCGATCAGCCCCACCGGCTCCGCTACAAGCCCATCACCCGCTCGTAGCGAACGACGTCGGTCGACGAGGAACCTAAGCAATAGCTCTGGCTAGTGTTCTTGACGTGAGCAACGGCACCGACTACTCGACGTATCTGCGGATCAATGATCTGCTGGAACTTCAGATTCCCCTGACCGACGACGCTCCCGACGAACTGTTGTTCATCGTGGTGCACCAGTCGTACGAGTTGTGGTTCAAGGTCATCATCGATGAACTACGTCGCTCGAACGCGGCCCTTCATCGCAATGAGCCGTGGAATGCGATTTCACATCTGCGCCGGATGGTGACCATCGAGGACCTCCTGCTCTCGCACCTGCAGGTGCTCGAGTCGATGTCCCCCGAGGGATTCCTCGAATTCCGCGATCCGCTCGATCCCGCATCGGGCTTCCAATCGTTCCAGTTCCGCGCGATCGAGTTCCTGAGCGGAGGCGGCAAGAAGGCGATGCTCAGCTTCGAACTCTTCGATGAGGGCCAGCGCGCGTGGCTGCGCGAGATAGCCGATGCGCCGTCGCTCATGTCGGGGTTCGAGCACTCGGTTCGCCAGACCCTGGGCGCGTCGGCACAGGACGACCTGCTCGACCTCGTTCGCGCCCTCTACCTCTCGCACATCACCGCCGAGACCTCCGCACTGCACGCCGTGGCCGAATTGATGATGGACCACGACGAACGACTCGCCATGTGGCGACACCAGCACATGCTGATGGCCGGACGCCAGATCGGACGTCGACCCGGTACCGGTGGTAGTGAAGGTATGGCGTATCTGGACACGACGCTGCTGCAGCGTCTCTATCCCCTCTTGTGGGAAGTGAGGTCAATACTGTGATTCTTCGTGACGATTGCGAGGCCCGTGATGACGCCGACGCGCTGGCGCCACTGCGTAGCGAATTCCGATTGAACGACGGTGAGATCTACCTCGACGGGAACTCGCTCGGCCCGGTGAGCGAAGCCACGAGTCGACGGGTGAACGAAGCGATCGACAACGAGTGGGCCAAGGGGCTGGTCCGCAGTTGGAACAGCGCTGGTTGGATGGCCGCGCCCACGCGACTGGGGGACCGTCTCGCGCCACTCATCGGCGCCCAGCCCGGCGAGGTGCTGGTCGCGGACACGCTGACGTTCCTGCTCGCCAAGTTGATCGGTGGGGCGCTCGAACTTCGAGACGATCGGCACGTCGTCCTGACGGACGTCGCGAATTTCCGTTCGGACACCTACATCGTCGAGGCAATGGCTGCGAAGGCGGGTCGTCCCATGGTCGTCAAGTCGATCGACCGCAACACGCTCGATCAGGAGTTGAATGACGACGTGGCGCTCGTCATGCTCACCCAGGTCGACTTCCGGTCCGGCGAGATGCTGGATATGAAGTCGATCACGCAGAAGGTTCACGCGGCGGGAGCGCTCATGTTGTGGGACTTCGCCCACTCAGCGGGTGCGGTGCCGCTCGACGTCACGGACTGTGATGTCGACTTCGCGGCGGGCTGCGGCTACAAGTATCTGAACGGGGGACCAGGCGCGCCGGCGTTCATCTACGTTCGCGCCAAGTGGCAGGGTGTGCTGAAGAATCCGTTACCGGGTTGGCTCGGACACGTGCGTCCCTTCGACTTCGAGATGGCCTACGAGCCGGCCAGCGGCATGCAGGCCTTCGTGACCTCGTCGCCGTCGATCATCGCCCTCGCCGCGCTCGACGGAGCGCTCGACGTGTGGGACCGCGCGACGATGGATCAGGTGCGTACGAAGAGTCTGGCCCTCACCGATCTCTTCATCGAGCTCGTCGAGGACCGACTGCCCGGCGTCTTCGAGCTCGTGACACCTCGCGAGCACGCGAAGCGTGGAAGCCAAGTGGCGCTGCGTCACCCCAAGGGCTACGGCATCGTCCAGGCGCTGATCGAGCGCGGCGTGATCGGCGACTTCCGGGCACCCGACATCTGCCGGTTCGGCTTTACGCCGCTCTATCTCCGCTACGTCGACGTCTACGATGCGGTCGAGCGAATGGTCGAGGTCATGACCTCCGAGATGTACCGCGAGGAGCGCTTCACGGTACGAAACGCCGTCACCTGATTCTCCTACTGGGAGAAGATCACCGTGCGCTTGCCGACCAGGGCGACGCGGTCCTCGGCGATTAGACGTACCGCGCGGGCGAGCACGGTACGTTCGATGTCGCGTCCGAGTGAGATCAGGTCGTCAGGGACCCTCGCGTGACTCACGCGAACGACGTCCTGTTCGATGATGGGACCCTCGTCCAGGTGGGGCGTGACGAAGTGGGCGGTGGCGCCGATGAGCTTGACGCCGCGCTCGTAGGCCTGGTGGTAGGGCCTCGCTCCCTTGAAACCGGGAAGGAATGAGTGGTGGATGTTGATGGCGCGTCCGCTCAGTTCGTCGCACAGCTCGCCCGAGAGGATCTGCATGTAGCGGGCCAGTACCAGCACGTCGACGTTGAAGCGGCCGATGAGCGACCGTAGTTCGTCCTCGGCAGCCCGTTTCGTGGTGGCGGTCACCGGGATCTCGAAGAACGGAACCGAGTAACGCTGCGCCAGCGACTCGAGATCGCGATGGTTGCTCACGATTGCGACGATGTCCAGTGGCAGATCGCCTTGCTCGCGTCGGTACAGCAGATCGGCGAGGCAGTGATCGTAGGTGGAGACCATGATGATCGCCCGGCGTTGGGTGAGTTCATTGCGCACGCCGAGACGCGGAGAGAATGCGGCGAGTTGCGTGCTGAGCAGGCTGCGTACGGCCTCGATGTCGTCGAGTTCGGTCTCGAAGCGCGTGCGCATGCAGAATTCACCGGTCACCGGGTCGGTGAACTGATCGTTCTCGAGAATGTTCCCCCCGACTGCGACGATGGCGGTGCTGGTCGCGAGCACGATGCCCGGCAGGTCAGCGCACTGGAGGGTGACGACGTAGGTGACCACGGTCTCTACTTTCTTCGGGTTGCGAGCACGGCGACCGGAGTCGCCGCGCAGGCGGACGTTACGAGTTGGCGCACGACGAACGGGCTACTTCTTGTACGAGTAGAAGCCCTGGCCGGACTTACGGCCGAGCAGCCCCGCCTGGGTCATGCGCGAGAGCAGCGGAGGTGGGGCCAGGTGCGGCTCCTTGAACTCGGCGTACAGCGAGTCGGCCACCGCGATCGTGGTGTCGAGGCCGATCAGGTCGGCGAGCGCTAACGGCCCGAGCGGGTGGGCACAGCCGACCACCATGCCGGTGTCGATGTCCTCAGCGCTCGCAAAGCCTGATTCGAGCATCCGTACCGCGGACAACAGGTACGGGATCAGCAACGCATTGACGACGAATCCCGCGCGGTCCGGTGACGTGATGACCCTCTTCTGCAAGGGACCCGTTGCAAAGTCGCGTGTCCTCTGTGTCGTTTCGTCGCTCGTCAGGAGCGACGAGATCAGCTCGACGAGCTTGAGGACGGGCACCGGGTTGAAGAAGTGCAGTCCGATGACCTGCTCGGGGCGCTTGGTCGCCATGGCCAACTTGATGATGGGGATCGACGAGGTGTTGGTGGCGAGGATGGCGTCGGCGTTGAGCACCGCCTCGTCGAGCTTCTTGAAGATATCGACCTTGAGGGCCTCGTCCTCGGCGACCGCCTCGACCACCAGTTCGCAGTGCGCCAGGTCCTTGAAGTCCTGGGTGTAGACGAGGTTGGCTCGAGCGAGGTCGGCCTCCTGCTCGGGCACCTTCCCGGCGGCGACCGCCCGCGACAAGGACTTCTCGATACGCTCGCGTCCGGCGGCGAGGGCCGCGTCACTTTGTTCGATGACGGTCACCTGCGTGCCGGCGCGTGCTGCAATTTCAGCAATTCCTGATCCCATGAGGCCACATCCGACCACACCAACTCGCTCCATAGGACCTCCTCGTCCGGCGCCGACCTTATGTCGCACGCCAAAAAGTCTAGGTCTCCCCCGGGCGGGTGCTCGGAGCCGTGGGTGACTACTGCACCAAGGTGTAGGTGTTCTGCAATTCGTCCTGCAGCACGGTGGCGGCGTGCTGGGTGGTGTCGACCACGAGTTCTTGGTCGAGGAGGCGCGACGTGAACCTCCAGCCGTCGGGCAGCTGGAGGCGACCTCCGAGTTCACGCAAGTTCTCCTGCGTCAGCGCCGGGTCCACGCCGACGCAGTAGGCCTGCATCACGAAGGTTCGCGCGTCGGGGGTCGTGAGTTCGTGCACTTCGCTACCGGCGTCGAAATACCATGCGGCGCCGCGATTCACGTGACGAACGGTGTAGTAGTCGTGGCGCATCTCCCCTTCGATCTCGAGCGTGGCGATGCAACGCATGTCGATGCCTCCAAAATTGCGCAGGGTGGGCTCGACATTGGTGACCTTGCCGATGCCGTCCATCATCCAGTAGCGCGGTCCGTTGAGCACGGCGAGCGACGCACCAGTCGCCGCCGCGAGCGAGGAGGGATCGAGGTCCCGCCAGAGATCGTCAGGGCATTCGTTCAGCGTGAACGTGTTGTACACCTCGATACGGGGCTCGTCTTCGAGGAAGGCGAGGAAGATCTCGCCGTAGCGCATGCCACGCGTGTTGGAGAGGAGTCGCTGGGAGGAAGTCATGAGAGGCCCTTCGAGATGCTCGCAATGAGAGGTTCCTTGTTGTCTAGCACCCTCGGCCACGCGAGCGGATCATGAGCGGGCGCTTGCGGTGGTCTCGACCATCGAGGTGTCGCTACGATTGTCATGCACTGCGCGCCGGCGCACGAGTCCGTTCAAGAGGAGCTGTCAACCATGGACACCATCAACGTCATCATCGAGATTCCACGGGACAGTCAGAACAAGTACGAATACGACCACGAGAACCACACCATCAAGCTGGACCGCCACCTCATCGTGTCTATGGGGTACCCGGCCGAGTACGGTTTCATCCCCAACACGCTGGGCGGCGACGGTGACCCACTCGACGCACTCGTGCTCACCGAGTACCCGACGTTCCCCGGTTGCCTGATCGAGTCCAAGATTCTCGGGATGTGCATCATGACCGACGAGAAGGGTGAGGACGCGAAGTTGATCTGCGTACCGGCGTACGACCCGAAGTGGAAGGACGCCACCGACATCAGCGACGTGCCGAAGGCGGTTCTCGACCGGATCAGCCACTTCTTCACGGTGTACAAGGACCTGGACGAAGGCAAGTGGGTCAAGGTTGAGAACTACGTCGGTCGCGACGAGGCGTTGAAGGAGCTTGAGGCCTCGAAGGCTCGCTTCCCCGGCTGAGATTCCGGCCTAACTTGAGGTCATGGGCTCTGAGAATGAGTGGGACGGCGACGACAGGGCTCGCCATTTCCTGCTCGTCACCCAACTGGTCTTCTTTGCGGTCATCGCCGTGTGCGTACTTATCGATCACGGCACGACCGCACAGAATGACGGTATCTCGTTCTACGCGGTGTACCACCTCACGTTGCCACTCATCGTGCCCGCTTTCTGTTTCGCCGCCTACGGGATGTGGCGCACGTCGACGTTCTTCGCGAGCACGGATGCACCGTCACTCACGGTGCTGGGCCTGCGACTGATCGCCATCGGCCTGCTGTTGTTGCTGGTCACGCCGTTCAACCGGGGGACCTTGCTCAACTGGACCCACATGACGATTGGCGTGCTGGTGGCGGTCGTCGAGATGTTGATCTGTGCGCTGTTGCTACGCCAGCACCGCACGAATCGATCGGTCGCCGCCCTGCTCGTGTCAATCGTCGGCGGCGCCGTCGCGGCGGCCTCGCTACCCGACTGGCACATCCCCTATCTCCTCGTGGGCGAGATCGTCTACGAGGTCGGCTTCGCGTGGTGCCTCATCGAATGGACCTACGCGCTGCACGCGAGGGCGCAACGGGTATTGACGAACTGATCCTGACTATATTTCTGCCATGGACTACTCAGATTCGATCGAGATCAACGCGAGCCCCGAACTCGTCTTCGCCACCCTCAGCAACTTGCCCGAGATGGGAAGGCTCTCGCCGGAGAACACCGGCGGCGAGTGGCTGGGTGCAGCCACCGGACCGGCGTTGGGTGCCAGGTTCAAGGGGACGAACGCGCGCGGCACGGACACCTGGTCGACGACCGCTCGGATCACGACGTTCGAGCCGTCGTCGAGATTCGCCTTCGACGTCACCTTTGGACCCTTCAACGTCTCGAAGTGGGACTACACGGTCCAGCCCACACCGACGGGCTGTCGGGTCATCGAAAGCTGGACCGAGCGCCGTAACGCCTGGGTGCGACGATCGGACACGAAGAGCGGATTCGATCGTGCCGAGTTCACCAAGACCTCGATTCGCACGACCCTGGAGCGCCTGAAGGAGACGTGCGAAGCCGCGGACCACGCGAGCTCGTGATTCAACGTCGCACCCGTCTCCTAGGGTGAGAACATCACGAAATCACCTGGATTCTCAAGCGGCGGCGAAGTGCAAAGGGTGATCGACGCGGCACGTTCGCCGGGCTGGAGCATCGGGCTCGGGCGAAGCGGCCAGATCATGGCCACTCACGATTCGGGGACCATCGGACTTCCCTGGGTCATCTGCGCATCAAAGTCAGGCAAGGGCATGCGCGTGTCGCTCTACCAACCGGGCGACGACACGGAGATCGAGGGCGACGTCATTGGCGACATCAGCGGCAACCCGCGCGAGATGGGCCGCCAGCTGCGAACCTTCCTCGAAGAGACCCGGTTCGATCAGCCCTGAACCGCCGCGGCCGCGTCGTCGCGATGCATTACATTGGACTTCGCAGAAGTCCACCGTGAGGAACGACACCATGAAACTGAGCGCCAACAACTTCCCCGCGTTCGTTCGACCACTGCTCAAGATTCTTCACGTGGATTTCGAGCCACCCCGCCAGCCGTCGGGCGTCGAGGTCCTCACCGCCTCCGTGGTGGCAGTCGTCGGGTCGCTGGCGGCCGACTGGCTGCTGGTGTTGATCGGCACACGCGTCTTTCCCGCGACCAAGGGCTACCAGCACTTCCGCTTCTCCGACTACTCGAAGTTGACCGTCATCGGCGTCATCATTGCCTGCATCGGCTGGCCGATCGTCACGAGGATTTCGTCGAAACCGCGTTGGCTCTTCTACTGGCTCGCCGTCATTGTCACCGTCGTGCTGCTGGCCCCGGACGCGTATATCTGGGTCAACGGCCAACCGATCGATGCCGTCTTCGTGCTCGTCGTGATGCATCTGGCGATCGCGATTGTGACCTTCTACGCCCTGGTCAATCTCGCTCCCACCCGACGTCACCGTGGGCAGGGTCGTTAGACGACTCGCGGTGCAGCAACCGTGACGAGGATATGGCGGGATCGTCGAAGTGCGCGCGACGGCTATCCACGCAGGAGATGAGGCGCGGCGATTGAAATCACGAGAATTGTGGTCGCGGTCGCCGCGATCAGGACCATGGTCCAGAACCACACCGCAATTGATCGGAACTTGTACATGCGAGCCACGAGGCGGTCGGTGAGGTGGGGTGATTGCAACTGGTCCTTGACCATGGTGATCCGACGATCGCGCCACGAGAGCCCGTGAATCTCGGGTGCGCCGTGCGAACGCTCGTGCTCGCGCAGCCACGAGGCGTCGGCCAGTTCGGAGAGCCGGTGAGCGGAGAGCGAATGCAGCGCCGCCAGCGCCACCACCAGGGCGAGTGAGGACGCAACGATGCGGCCGATCTGTGCCGTCGCGCCGGCCAACGCGATGGTGAGCAGGAACGCTTCACCCGTGAGTGCCATCGTCGGCATCTGCCACAGCAAGGTGTCCCATTGCTGACGACGGGCGGCGACGATCGCGTACTGGTCGAGAGCAGCGAATTCCTCCTCGTCGAAGTTCTCCGGATCGCCCATCCCATCTCCATCCGTTGCGCAGCGCGACTTCATGCGTCACGATCCATGTTCGCAGATTTGGGCAATCGGGGCGACCGTACCCGTCGTGATGATCAGTCAGTCAGTGATGTCGCGGGTCTGGAGGAGCTCGGAGAGTTTCTCCAGCACCGGGAGCGATTCGAGCAACAGGCGTCGCTCGTGCGTGCTGAGCGTGGTGAGGGCGTCCTCGATGGCGAGGGTACTGGCGGCACGGTAGTCCTCGATGAGTCCTCGTCCGATGGCGCTGGTGTGGACCATGCTTACTCGTCCGTCCAACGGGTCGGTGCTTCGTTGGACGAGATCGATGGCTTCGAGCGACTCGACGATCTTGCTCATGGTGGCGGCCTTGACACCCTCGAGCTGGGCGAGGACACCGAGGCGCACCGGTTCGGACTGTTCGATACGCGCGAGTGCGGAGGTCTGCGATGGCGTCAGGTTCTGGTCCGTGCGCGTTCGCAGGGCTCGATAGATGCGAGCGATGGCGACTCGAAGGCTCACGGCCGGCGAGATCTCGCGCGTCGATCGGGTCGTCGTTGAATCCTGGATATGCGTCACGTCGTCATTATAGTTAGTTAGTATTAACTAACTACTTTAATGACCCACTGATTTTGAATTTTGGAGATGACGTGTCCAACACCGCAGAAGCACACCCGAACCCGCATCCTCATCCTGATCGCTACAAGTGGATTGCGCTCTCCAATACGACGCTGGGCATCCTCATGGCCACGATCAACGGATCGATCCTGCTCATCGCGCTGCCCGACATCTTTCGGGGCATCAAACTCGACCCGCTGGCGCCGAGCAATACGCCGTACTTCCTCTGGATCCTGATGGGCTTCCTGCTCGTCACGTCGGTGCTGGTCGTGAGCTTCGGTCGCGTAGGCGACATCTTCGGTCGCGTGCGCATGTACACCATGGGCTTCGCGATCTTCACCGTGTTCTCCGTGCTGCTGGCGATCACCTGGATGACCGGCCCGGCGGGCGCGATGTGGATCATCATCATGCGCGTGGGTCAGGGAGTCGGCGGCGCGTTCCTCTTCGCCAACTCCAACGCGATCCTCACCGACGCCTTCCCGGCCAATGAGCGTGGGTTGGCTCTGGGTATCAACGGCGTGGCGGCCATCAGCGGTGCGTTCCTCGGGCTGCTCCTCGGCGGCGTGCTCGCACCCATCGAGTGGCGCCTCGTCTTTCTCGTATCGGTGCCCGTCGGGCTCTTCGGCACCGTGTGGGCGTACATGAAGTTGCACGACAATGGCGCGCGCACCAAGGCCAAGATCGACTGGCTGGGGAACTTCACCTTCGCCATCGGGCTCGTGGCGCTGCTCACGGGAATCGTCTACGGACTCCAGTCCTACGGCGGGCACGCCATGGGCTGGACCAGTCCGTTCGTGCTCACGTGCATCTTCGGGGGCATCGCGGTGTTGGGGGCTTTTCTCGTCATCGAGACGCGCGTGCAGGACCCGATGTTCCAGTTGAGTCTCTTCTCGAATCGCGGATTCGCCATGGGCAATATCGCGACCCTGCTGCTCTCGCTCGCACGGGGTGGACTGCAGTTCATCCTGATCATCTGGCTGCAGGGGATCTGGCTTCCCCAGCACGGCTACGACTTCGCGCAGACGCCACTGTGGGCGGGTATCTACATGGTGCCGCTCACCGTCGGCTTCCTGATCGCCGGACCGGTGTCGGGGCGTCTCGCCGACCGCCACGGCGCCCGCAACTTCGCCACCCTGGGCCTCGTGCTGACGGGCCTCAGCCTCGTGGGCCTCCAGATGATCCCGATCAACTTCACGTATCCGATCTTCGCGGTCCTCCTGCTGTTCGTGGGGCTCTCGATGGGTCTCTTCGCCGCGCCCAACGCGAGCGCGGTCATGAACTCGCTGCCGGCGGACCGTCGAGGCGCCGGCGGCGCCATGCTCAACACGTTCCAGAACTCGGCGAGTGTGCTGTCGATCGGTTTCTTCTTCACGGTCATCACCCTCGGACTCGCGACGTCCCTGCCGCATTCGTTGCTGACGGGTCTGACGGCGCAGGGCGTGCCGCTGCTCCAGGCGACGCAGATATCGCACATCCCCGCCATCGGGAGCCTCTTCGCCGCGTTCCTCGGCGTGAACCCGATGCAGCAGTTGCTCGGGCCCCACATCCTGGCGCAGGCGGGCGTGCATTCCTCGGTATTGCTCAGTCGTGGTTTCTTCCCGAACCTCATCGAGACGCCGTTCGCGAAGGGCCTGCACCTGGCCTTCCTCGTCGCGGCGGGACTGTGTTTCGTCGGGGCGGTCTTCTCGTGGATGCGTGGTGCCGGCGTGCGGCACCACATCGTCGCGGGACCACTGGAGGACGAGGAAGGTTTCGCGGGAGTGGGCGAATTGGCCATGACCGAGATCGGTGTCGGCTCGACGGGACTGCTCTTCGAACGAGCTGACGGTGACGGACCAGAGAAGCCCTAGACATCGCGATACCCCACGTGCATAATGAGGATGGTGCCGTCGAGTGGCACGTGGTGCAGGAGGTGTCCATGGCGCACGGCAACGAGGGTCATGGTGGCGACCACGGGCACGTCCATCCGCACCACGGCGCGAATGGGCACGAGCACCCTCACCACGGCGCGACTCTCGACGACGCATCGGCAGGGGCGCGAGGTGATCCGTCGGGGCTCATCAGTCGTCGCGGTCTGCTGAAAGCCAGCGGATTCGGACTCGCCGCGTGGCTGGTGGCCTCGGCTGACGCCCACACGCAGGGCCGCGCGGGAGCGGCCACGAGCGGTGCCACGAAGGTCACACTGCCGGGTTTTGAGAAGTTCGCCACGACCGTCACGACGTTGGCCAGCGGCGAGTACTGGTTGGTCGAGAGCGACGGTATCCCGAGCCACGCCATGATGGTCGGCATCACCAACTGGCAGCAGCAGGTCCCGACTCCCCAGCCCTACACCGGTTCGAACGCCTGGAGCATTCCGCGCCATCCCGTCTACGCCACGTCACCGGTATCGCTGGAGAACAACCTCCAGCGCGGGGCGATCGCGCTGTCGGTCGACGGCATTCCGATCTTCAACGCGTTGGACAACCAGGGGCGCGACGCGTACCTGACTGGACAGCTCGATCACTGGGGTGGCCACTCGGGACGGGCTGACGACTACCACCTGCACATCGCACCGCTCTATCTCCAGAGCGTGGTCGGAGTCGCGCAGCCGATTGCGTACGCCCTCGACGGCTACCAACTCTTCGGTTCCAAGGAGCCGGACGGATCACCGATGCGCACGCTCGACAAGTATCACGGACACGTCTTCAAGGGCTCGTACCACTATCACGGAACGATGAAATACCCCTACACGTGTGGTTCGATGCGTGGCGTCGTGCACGTAGGGGCCGGGCAGATCAACCCCCAGTCGGTGACCACACCGTTTCGACCCTCGGGCACGCCCCTGCCCGGTGCCGTGATCACGGGGTTCGACCGTCCGAGTGCCAACTCCTTCGTCCTCGAGTACACGCTTGGGGGCCAGACCTACCAGATCGCGTATCAGGTGGTCGGCACGACGGTGAACTTCCAGTTCACCGACCCCACGGGCGCGGTCGTTACCGAGACGTACTCACGCGCGACCCCGCCGGTGCCTGCGAGCACGACCACGACATCGCTCACGACGACGACCTGATCAGCCGCCCTCCATTGCCGCTGGCCTAGAACTCCGGTTCGAAGTCGGTGCGCAGGGCGACGCCGCTCTGACCTTCGTTGGGCCGCACACACAGGATCTGGTGTATCTCCAAGTGGTGACGTTCGAAGCCCACGGCGGATCCAGCCATGTAGAGGCGCCACACGCGGGCCCGCTCCTCGCCGATCTCTTCGACGGCTTCGTCGAAACGCTTGCTGAGATTGTCGACCCAGTGGCGAAGGGTGAGGGCGTAGTGCTCACGAAGGCTTTCGAGGTGTCGAACCTCGAATCCGCGAGCTTGGAACAGTGACACCATCATGCCGACTTCGTGGAGTTCCCCGTCGGGGAAGACGTAGCGCTCCATGAAGGCACTGCCGATCCTTGACGGCCCCCGCATCCCGAGCGCGATCTTCAACTGACGGGTCGTCTCGGACATCGCCGAGGGATGGGGATCGTCGTCGAATGAGACCGGCCGACCGATCGCGTGATTGAGGAATCGGCCCCCGGGCTTGAGCAGGTCGAAGAGGATCTGCGCGTAGGTGGGTAGCGAACGGCGTCCGACGTGCTCGGACATCCCGATTGAACTTATGGCGTCAAAGGGACCGTCCTTGACGTCGCGGAAATCCTGGAGTCGGAACTCGACCAGGTCGCTCACGCCCTCGCGACGGGCCTGCTCGGTGGCGTATCGCTGCTGGGGTTCGGACAACGTCACGCCGACCACCGACGCCCCGTAGGTCTTCGCGGCGTGGATCGCCATTGCCCCCCAGCCGCACCCGACATCGAGAAGTCGACTGCCGGGACCGAGGTCGAGCTTTCGCGCGACGAGATCGACCTTGCGGCGTTGGGCGGTCTCCAGAGTGTCCTCGGCGGAGCGAAAGACGGCGCACGAGTAGGTCATGGAGGGCCCGAGGATCATCTCGTAGAAGTGGTTCGACACGTCGTAGTGGTGCGAGATCGCGTCGCGGTCGCGTCGACGGCTGTGCAGGGCGCCACGTTGGTGGGCCTCGATGCTGGGGGGCGCGAGTGGTTTGAGGGCGGACGATCCCACCACGCTCGCGAGCGAGCGGAGACTCCTCGGATTGAGAAGTTGGCGAACGGGCGGAGGCGACAGTTCGAACAACGCGTCCAGGTCACCGTCGACGTCGATGTCACCCGACACGTAGGCCCGCGCCAGACCAAGTTCGCCGGGCCGGGTCAGGACGCGGTTGAGCGCGTCGCGTCGGATGATCTTGAGCGTGATGGCGTTGGCCGGACTGACGACGCCGGGCTCGGCAACGCTCCCGTCGTACGCTTCGACTCGAAAAGGGAGCTCGTCATTGAAGACTGACGAAACGAATGACGCGACGTTCATGTCCCACCTTTCTCACTCGGGACCTCGCACTCCGATTGGCCGCCTCACGCCATTTTGTTTGTTCGGCGGAGACATGTCAACAGCGTTATTCCCAGTGCTGACCAAGCGGTTGGGGCCCTTACGGTTCTCATGGACGACAACTACACTCGCCGTGACAGCCAAATTTCGGCTGTTCGAGTGTTCAACACTGTTGTGGAGGAATCATGGTGATGGGAATTGTTCTTGCGGTGATTGCCGGCGTCATCGTCCTCTTGGTGATCGCGTCGATCATGAAGTCCGTGCGGGTCGTTCAACAGGGTTTCGAGGGTGTCGTGACGCGCTTCGGCGAGTTCAAGGACATCAAGGACCCTGGGCTCACGTTCATCTTCCCCTTCATCGAGCAGATGAAGATCGTTGACGTCAGAGAGACGCCACGAACGGGTGACCGCCAGCAGGTGATCACGCGTGACAACGTGGCGGTCATCGTCAACGCGACCATCTTCAGCCAGGTCGTCGACGTGCGCCTCGCGCTCTTCACGAACTCGGACTACCTCGTCAGTGTCGACAACCTGGCGCGCACGTCCGTGCGGGCAGTCTTTGGCAGCATCACGCTGGACGAGGCGTTCTCCCAGCGTGAGCGTATCGGGACACTCCTGCAGACCCAGATGGAAGAGGCGACCGACAAGTGGGGCGTACGGATCAACCGTGTCGAGGTGCTCGAGATCACCCCGCCCGAGCAGATCCTCCAGGCGATGGCTCTCCAGAAGCAGGCCGATCAGGAGAAGCGAGCACGAATCCTTGAATCAGAGGGACAGCAGCAGTCCGCGGTCAACGTCGCCGACGGCCAGCGACAGGCCGCGATCAAGGAAGCCGAAGGCGCCCAGCAGTCGGCGATCCTGCGAGCCGAGGGAACTCGACAAGCCCTCATCCTCGAGGCCGAGGGCCGCGCCCAGGCGATCGCGTCGGTGTACGCGGCCATCAAGCAGCAGGCGCCGGATCCCTCGCTCATCGCGATCCTCCAGTTGGACACGCTGGCGAAATTCGCCGAAAGCGACAACACCAAGTTGATCATCCCCGCCGAGAGCGCGGCGCTCTTGGGTGCGGTCCAGGCGATTCGAAGCGTGATGTCCGAGGTCCCGACGGTCAACCCCTCGTAGGGGCCGTCAGACCTTCTCGACCCAGAGGGTCGTGCCGTAGGCCTTCTTCACGACGACCTGCGTGCCGCTCGGGATGGGGGACCCGTCCTCGGTCACGGCCTTCCACGACTCGCCCTTGATCTTCACACGTCCGGGGTGACCCTCGTCGCCGACCTCGTCCTCGACGAAGCCGGTGAGGTTGGCGAGCGAACTCCTCGCGGGGATGCTGAGGTCGACGACCTCGCTGCGGCGATACTTGTGCACGACGGCCGGGCGCAACGACAACAGCGTGAGCCCCGAGACGACGAGGAACACGACCGCCTGTACCGGGAACGCCACGCTCCCCAGTGCCATGAAGAAGGCCACGACCGCGCCGATGCCGACGAAGATCGCGACGAACGCCTGGGTGTGGATCTCGGCGAAGATGCAGACCAGCAGGATGACCAGCCAGAAGAGTATCGCCATGATTCGCAGTATATGGGTGGGCTTCCGCGGCCACGAGGGCGAGTTACGACCCGACTCGTGACCTTCGTGCGTGGGGACGTCCGCGGGGCTACCTTGGGGATGAACAAGGGGGCGTTCGTGGTCGACACTGCCGAAGAACTGAGGAACGGTCGCGGACTGCTCGCGCCGGTCACACCCGAGATGCTCGACGAGGACGTCGACAACCTCGATCCCCGTCGGCTCGAACTGCGCGCGTGGCTCGCCGAACATCCCACTCCCTCGGGCGTCGACCTCGCCGAGGCGGGACTCGTCGCCCCGCACTGGCCCGAACCGTGGGGACGAAACGCCTCGGTCGAGTATCAATTGCTCATCGACGACGAGCTCTCGAGAGCGCACGTGCAGAAGCCGATCAATCCCATCGGCATCGGCTGGGCCGGTCCGACGATCGCCCTCGCCGGCACCGAGGAGCAGAAGCGACGTTGGTTGCCGAGGTTGTTGAGCGGCGAGGACTTCTGGTGTCAGCTCTTCAGCGAACCCGACGCGGGCAGCGACCTCGCGTCACTCACGACGTCCGCGCACCGCGACGGGGACGAATGGGTGATCACCGGTCAGAAGGTCTGGACTAGTTACGCCCACATCGCCACGTGGGGGATCCTGCTCGCGCGCACATCGAACGAAGGGCCACCGCAGAAGGGGATCAGCTACTTCATCTGTCCGATGAAGGCCCCGGGCGTGACGATCCGACCACTCGTCGACATAACGGGCGACCACGCCTTCAACGAGGTGTTCCTCGACGAGGTCCGCCTGCCGCTCGACTATCTCATCGGTGACGAGAACCAGGGCTGGAGTCTCGCCAAGGTCACCCTTGGCAACGAACGCGTCTCGCTCTCGGGCGAGGGCGCACTGTGGGGCCGAGGGCCGACGGCGAAGGACCTCGTGCGGCTGGTGGCCGAGCGCCACGTGGCGCACACGGCGCTGGAGCGCGACGACCTCGTCAAGTGCTGGTCCCACGGCGAGATCCTGCACCTGCTTCGCATGCGGTTGATCGCGAACGCGCTGGCGGGCAAGGCGCCTGGTTCCGAGGCGAGCGTGCGAAAGGCGCTCGCCGACGACCACGGTCAAGAGGTCATGGGCTTGGCCCACCGACTGGCCGGCACGGCGGGGATGGTCGGCGGACGCGGACCGGGGGGTGAGGACGGTGCGGACGGGGACTCCTGGTACTACGGCTTCCTCTATTCCCAGGCGCTGACCATCGGAGGCGGAACCTCGGTGGTGCAGCGCAATATCATCGCCGAGCGGGTCCTCGGCCTGCCCAAGGACGTCGTCTAGACCGTTGCCGTCGTCGAAGCAGTGTCGGTCCCGGTGACGATCCGCGGAACGCGGCAGGGACTAAAGGCCCTCGGGAAGCCTTGGTTGGCGTGGATAGCATCGAATGGATGCTTGGTCCTCGAATCGCCCCGCCATTCAGGTGGAACGTTCGAGCGATGCCGGGCCGCAATTGCAGAGGAGTCATCCACCATCATGAGTTTCCCTAGCGCTTCCTACTCAGTCACCATGCGCGTCACCCTCGACAGCGCGTCGGAGATCGCGAAGATCTCCCAGGCCGTCAGCGACGCGGGGGGACTCGTGACCGCGCTCGACGTCGTCGAGCCGATCGAAGGGCGTATGGTCGTCGACCTCACGTGCAACGCTTCCAATGACGAACACGCGCAGAAGTTGCGCGTGGCCGTCGACGCGGTCGCGGGGGCGAGGGTCCAGGCGATCAGCGACCGGACGTTCCTGCTGCACCTCGGCGGGACGATCTCGGTCGAGCCCAAGGTGTCGCTCAAGACCCGTGACGACCTCTCCATGGCGTACACCCCGGGGGTGGCGCGCATCTCCATGGCGATCGCCAACGACCCGTCCGCTGCGCGCAACCTCACGATCAAGCGCAACACCGTGGCCGTCGTCACCGACGGTTCGGCGGTCCTCGGCCTCGGCAACATCGGTCCCGCGGCAGCGTTGCCCGTTATGGAGGGCAAGGCCCTGCTCTTCAAGCGCTTCGCGGGCATCGACGCATGGCCGGTCTGCCTCGACACCCAGGACGTCGACGAGATCGTTCGTATCGTCCAGTGCATCGCCCCGGTCTACGGCGGGATCAACCTCGAGGACATCTCGGCCCCGCGTTGCTTCGAGATCGAGGCGCGACTGCGCGACCTGCTCGACATCCCGGTCTTCCACGACGACCAGCACGGCACGGCGACCGTCGTCTACGCGGCGTTGCTGAACGCGCTGCGGGTCGTCGGCAAGGAGATGAAGGACGTCAAGGTCGTGGTCCTCGGCGTCGGCGCCGCCGGCGTCGCGATCAGCAAGCTTCTGATGGCTGAAGGCGTGGGCGACATCATCGGCATCAACCGCAACGGGATCCTCGACGCGGACGACCCCCGACTCGACGAGGACCGACGCTGGCTGGCCGCGCACACCAACAAGGACAAGCTGACCGGCACGTTCGCCGACGCCATGGTCGGCGCCGACGTCTTCGTCGGAGTCTCGGGCTCGAACCTCGTCTCGGAGGAGCACCTCAAGGTCATGGCGAAGGACGCGATCGTCTTCGCGCTCGCGAACCCCGACCCCGAGGTCGACCCGATGCTCGCGCGCAAGTACGCGGCGATCGTCGCCACCGGACGAAGCGACGAGCCGAATCAGATCAACAACGTGCTCGCCTTCCCCGGCATCTTCCGTGGTCTCCTCGATGCCGGCGCGACCCAGATCACCGAAGAGGTGGAGATCGCCGCAGGCCGAGCGATCGCCGACTGCGTGAAGCCCTCGGAGTTGTCGGCCGAGTACATCGTTCCCACGGTCTTCAACCCCAACGTCGTCAAGGCGGTGGCCGCGGCCGTCGAACAGGTCGTTCGCGCGAAGATGGCCCACTGACCGAACGGCAGTGTCCCAATCGTCAGTGCCGGTGACGAGGGGGCACCGCGGCCCCTAGCGCCGCCCGCGTCGTGTCACAGTCCAGAAAGCGTTCGGACCACTCGAGCGAGCGCCGACACGTCGTCGTCGCCGTGACCCTGGGCGATGAGACCATCCTCGAACGTGGCGGTGAGCGCGGTCGTCGGCAGCACCGCTCCGACCTCGTGCGCCAGTTCCAGGCCGATGCCGAGGTCCTTTCGGTGCAGGGCGATCTTGAAGCCCAGGGGATAGTCGTCATCGATCATGCGACCGCTGCGGTTGTCGAGGACCCACGACGCTGCGGCCCCGCCCGCGAGTGCACCGACGATCGCGTGCGCGTCGAGACCGGCCTTCAAGGCGAGCGTGATCCCTTCGGCGACACCGAGGTACGTTCCGGCGAGGATCACCTGGTTGATCGCCTTGGCCCATTGACCGGTGCCGAGGGGACCGAGCAGGCTCACACTTCGACCCATGGCACCCAGGACGCTCGTGGCGCGTTCGAAGTCGACGGCCTCGCCCCCCACCATGATCGTGAGGGTCGCGAGCTTCGCCCCCTCCGATCCTCCCGAGACGGGGGCGTCCAGCATCGAGACGCCCTGGACGAGGAGCCGTTGGCCGAACTCACGGGCCTTGGTGGGACTGATCGTCGAGCAGTCGATGACCAGCGAGCCGTCGCGGATCCCGTCGGCGACTCCCTCGCGGTCGAAGAGGACCGCTTCGACCTGGGGTGAATCCGTGACGCAGAGCACGACGATGTCGCTCTCGCGCGCCACGTCCGCGGGCGTCGCCATCTCGCGCGCACCGAGCTCGATCAACGCCGTGGCCCGGCCCGGTGTGCGATTCCATATCGCCAGGTCGAAGCCGGCTCGAGCGAGGTTGGCGGCCATGTACGCGCCCATCGTTCCCAGCCCGACGAAGCCGATACGTTCGCGTGTCGTCGAGTCGGTAGTCGCGGTGTTGGTCATCGCATCAAGATAGTTCCCGCTCAGAAACCGGGCGAACGACGTGCGACGTCCGTTCCCACCTACAGCACCGCGACGTAGATGTCGCAGAGATTCCAGCCGGTGTGGCCACCGGGCAGGAGCTGGTCGACCGCGAGGAGTCCGCGGTAGCTGTCGTTCTCCTGTTTGAGGTGGAGCCAGTCGATGCCGACGGCGTGGGCGCGCCGCTTGGTCGACGTGTCCACCCAGGCGCCCCCGACGCCGCGAAGGTAGTCCCGTCCGTCCGAGGCGCGCGCGGCGAAGGCCGCGTCGCGGCCGAAGTGATCGAGGAAGCCCGCCATGGACCAGGCGAACTCCTGGCAGCGGCCACCCAGTCCCTGTCCGTGCACCTGGACGGTCAACTCACCAACGCCGATCACGCAGTGGTTCCCCTTCACCTTGGACACGTGGGTGAGCACGTTGGCCCACTCGTGGCACGCGTGCTGGACGTCGCCGTGGATCCGGCTCCCCATGTTGATGACGTGGTAGCCGCGACGACTCGCCTCCTTGACCGCCTCGGCGAGCAGCATCTCGGGACTCGCCAGGACCCGGTTCTCGTGACGCACGGTCACCGGCCGGGCCATGGTCGACCTGCGATTCGCGAACGCCTGGAGGAGTTTGGCGCCGAGCGCTGTGCCTTCGAGCCCGACCGCGCCGACCAGCGATTCGACTTCGTCGCGAGGGGGGTCGAACTCGTACGTGAGGCCCGAGCCGACCCACGGCGCACCGGAGAGCACGTTGTCGACCATTATGAGGCTCAGCGACTCCCGAGATCGAACGTGTCGCAGTACCGCCCCTCCGGCGATCGACGACGAGGCGGCTCGGATCCTGTTCAAGGTCGTGATGTCGATACCCGAGCGAAGTGCCGCGTCCCAGAGGCCCTGGAGGTCGGCGACGGCGAGGGGAGGCTCGGGTTGACAGCAGAGGCTGGACGTACCGCCCGAGACGAGGAAGAGCGTGAGGTCGGTGGCGTCGGCGTCGTCGAGGAAGTCGACGAGGTCGCGGGCGGCGCCCACGCTCGCTTCGCCGGGTACCGGGTGGTCGCCGACGCGCACGGCACCGTCGGGCTCGCCGAGGGAGGCGCTCTCGGCGTCGCAGACGATCAGCCGCCGCTTCACCCGGGCACCGAGCACGCCTTCGGCCGTCGCCGCCATCTCGCGCGAGGCCTTGCCGATCGCGACGAGGTCGACGTTCGGCTCGTCGGCCACGGATTCCAGTTGCGATCGCATGAGTGACGCGAGGCTCAGTCCTTCGGACCACTGTCCGCTGATGGCTTGGACGTCCGCTGCGAGCTTTGAAGTCACGTGGGCCTTCGACTACATGGAGGTGACCTCGATTTTACTATGACCGGCGCGTGCTGGCGCCCATGTCACGCCGCTCGGCTACGCGAGATTTTGTCAGGTGGGGTGCGCTGCGCGGACTGTGATGACTGTAAAACTGTCTCCGTGGCGCTGCTCCCTGACATCTTCGCGCTCGACGGCATCGAGCTTCGACGAATGCGGCCGGTGCATCTTGACGACGCGATGGTGGCGATCGAGGAGAGCCAGCCGGAGTTGAGCCAGTGGATGTCGTGGGCCCAGAAAGTGCCACTGCGTGAAGAGGTCCTGTGGCTCCTCGAGGACGGCGAGAGAGCCTTCGAGAAGGACGAGGCCTGGGAGTACTTCATCTTCGCGCGCGACACGGGCGAGCTCGCCGGCATGGCCGGGCTCAACAACGCGAGACTTGGACCTCGTGCAATCGAGGTGAGTTACTGGGTCCATCCGAAACTCATGGGTCGTGGCTACGCGACCGCCGCGGCGCGGTGCCTGGTCGACGCCGCCTTCGGGCTCATCCCCGCGGTTCGGGTCGTCGAGATCCGGATGGACGAGGCCAACCAGGCGAGTGCGGCCATTCCGCCGAAGCTGGGTTTCGAGCTTGCGCGCAAGGAGACGTCGGAGAAGAAGGCGAAGTCCCACACCGGGCGAACACTGGTGTGGCAACGGTGGCGCTCGACGTGACCTCTGGTTCGCGTTGACCGCAGCGCCGCCGTGCGCGCGGTCCGTGGTGAAGTGTCGCTAGGCCGGGTCCTTGAACCTGGTCGGCTTGGGCAAGACGTTGGCCGTGATCCGGTAGCCCTCGGAGAACGGCCCTCCGACAGTGGCGAGGACGTCCTCGACGGCGCTGCGGAGCGGTGCGCGGTCGCCGCCGCCGAGTGCGGCTCGCACGCCATCGTTCAACCTTCCGAGGAGTTGGGCGTCGTGCTTGGCCAATTGGCGCGCGAGCCACTTGCCCGTGCCGAGCCAGCGGCGCGCCGTGAGCAGCACGAGCTCGCTGGATTTCACGAGTAGCTCGCCCGTGACGAAAGCCAGCTCGTCACTGCTCGTTGAGCCATCGAAATCATCCAGGAGATCGGTCAACTCGTAGCGGCGGCGCTCGATCTCGTCCTGGGTGATCGGTGGCGGGCCCTTCATGAGGAGACGATGGGCTTCGAGTTGGAAGTTCTCGGCGGCGTGGTCGACCGACACGAGGATCGCTCCGTCGGCGCACATCTGCAGCAGCGGCGAACGCCGCGCCCTCGTCTCGAGGTTCACGAAGTAGTTGAAGGACCACGGGGTCTGCACGAACAGTTCGATCAGCCAACCGTGCTCGCGGATGGTCTCTCGAAAGGCCTGCTGGTCGTCGTCGAGGAAGACCACGATGTCGAGGTCCGAGGTCGGTGTCCGGTCGGCGGTCAACGCACTTCCACTGAGGAAGGCGGCCTGCGCCTTGGGGAAGCGTTCAGCGACGATCTGTCGGGCCAGTTCCAGCGGTTCGATTTCATCCATGAACCATTGTGTCACCGCCGCGACGAGGTTTGGAACGGCCGCGAGTCGTCACAACGACCGTGTGGTCGTGACTGATCGGACGTTCAGTGTGACGTGTAACTCGCCAGTTGCACGTCCAACTCACTCAGGTGCTGACGGCTCAGGCGCACGACGCACTCGGCGAAATCCAATGGTGCGATCGTGCCGCCCCGATTCACGTCCGCCTCACTCAGACACGCCGCTCGTCGAAACGTCAACCAATCCGACTCGGCGCGTAGGAAGTGTCGCCGTGACGGCGTGTCGGCCAGGCGGACGAAGACGCTGCGTCGCCGGGAATCGATCTCGCGATCGAGCGAGAGGATCATGTGCTCGGCACAGCCCTCCATCCCGATGGTCGTGTCCTTCGAACAGGGGAGCGGGGTGAACGATTCCTTGATCGCGGGCGCCTGGAGCACGAGTGTGGTCGTCGTCACTTCAGCGGTCTTCTTCGTTGGTGCGCTCGAACGTCCCACGAAGAAGACGCTCACGATCAGCACCATCGCCGGCAGTGTCAGCAGGATGGTCCGTCGCACGCGAAGAGTCTCGCATGGTTTCGAAAGAGTGCGAAGAGCCCGCGTCGTGAGGTCGCGGCCCTTCGGACCGCGGCTTCAGTCAGGCGAGGACCAGAGGCTTGAAGCGCAGCGCGCTCAGGAAGATCGCGAGGTCCACTGCTGCGAAGGAGGCGATGGTGAGCGGCACGGCGTGTACGCCCACCATCGAGACCATCAGGCTTATGACGCCCGGGCCTCCGACACCGCCGACCATCATGAACAGGATCAGCCACGAGATGCCGTCGCTGTCGTGGGGGCAGAGTGTTGAGTACCACATGAGGCCCATCGGGAACACCGAGGCGATCAGGAGGCCGAGCACCGGATAGACGTAGGGGGCGAGGACTCGAAACGACGCAAGGCAGCAGAACATCGTCGCCAGAGCCAGTCCGCCAAGGACCAACTTCTTGTCCGAGAGGCGATGGTAGAGGGGGCCGCCGAGCATGCGGCCGAGGGCTAGTCCGCCCCAGAACCCCGCCGTGACGAAGCTCCCCATCGATTGTGAGAACCCTTCGCCGTGCAGCTGCGTCGCCATCCAGCCGGCGGCGCCGGTCTCGACGGCGACGTAGAAGATGTACGCGGCCACGAAGGTGACGAGCATCGGTCGACGACGCGACTTCATCGCGCTGATCCGTTGCTGGCGCTCTTCGGCGCGCAGCGGCCGCGCCTCGACGCCACCGTTCGAGAGCGAGAGGAACAGCGCCACCACCGCGATGCCGGCGAAGATCAGCCGGAAGTTCTCCGGGTGGACGAGCACGATGATGATCGGACAGATGACCGCGCCGACGCCGTAGCCGGCGTTGGCGACGCTGAGACGGTGGGCTCGGCCCTCGAGCGACGTTCTCGGCAGCAGCGTGTTGAGCCCGATGTCCAGACCGCCCAAACCAAGGCCGAGACAGAAGACGCTCGCGAGGAACAGTGGCCAGGACCGAGCCGCGGCGGCGCCCGCTGCGCCGATGGAGAATGTGAGGGTTGCGAAGACCAGGACCCGACGCCCCTCGAGGTGCTTCAGACCGAGCCAGCCAGGCAGGACGCCCAGACTGGCGCCGACGAAGTAGACGCTGAGCACCGCCCCCGCGCTCGGCAGGGAGAGGTTGAAATGCCGGGTGAAGCTGACCAGCAGGGGTCCGAAGATCGATGACGTGGCGCCCATGAGGATGAAGATCCCGGTGGCGTTGGCGAACGCGAGTGGTGGGAACGTTACCTCGGTCGCGGGCTCGGGACGGTTCGCCAGGACCTCGTCGTTCACGGTCGCGGGCCGATGGTCGGAGGCGCGCAGTACGGCGCGGGCGCTGTCATCACGGGTGCCGAGACTCGATGGTCGTCCGAGACAGGGGCGCAGGTCACGACTACAGACAGTACGCACTCCCGAGTTGCCCACGTCGATTTCACGCGTTTCATTACACTTCCTTTGGTGACGGCCGTGGAATCGACAACTGGGAGCATTCTGGCCGTGGACATCGGAGCGACGACCATCAAGTTCGGCCTCATCGACTCGAGCGGACAGCTCATCGAGTCGGTGCGGCGCGTGCCGACTCCCTATCCGTGCACGCCGGAACGTCTGATCGAGGTCGTCGTCGACCAAATCGTCCAGAGCGGGTGCACGAGGATCGGGGTGGGCTTTCCCGGTGACTTCGTCGACGGTCGCGTCATCGAGCCGGGCAATCTCTCGCGCCCAGGAGGGATCACCACCGATGTCGATCCCGAGATACTCGCGGCGTGGCGGGGGTTCGATCTCCAAGACGCCCTGCGCGCCGCGTGCCCGCGAGACATCCGGGTCGTCAACGATGCGACGCTCGCGGCGCTGGGCTACTGCAACGGGCACGGTCGCGAACTCGCCTTCACGCTGGGCACCGGCTTTGGGATCGCGCTCGTCGTCGACGGTTCGGTGGTCAAGATCCGTGACGTCGGCGACAAGGTCTTTCGCGACGGCGGGACCTACGACGAAGTCCTGGGTGAGAGGTTCCGAGCGCGGGACCAGCGTCGGTGGAACGAGTTGCTCGTCGAGGCGATCGACGCGTTCGTCGAGGAGTTCGACGCCGACACTGTGCACCTCGGCGGGGGCAACGCCCGACTCGTCGACCTGGCGCTCTTCGACGGGTCGACGTTCGCGATCGAGGTCAACGACAACGACGGGACGCTGCGCGGTGCGGCCAAGTTGTTCGAGCATCCGGCCACCGACCAGGGGTAACCGCTGGCCCCGCGGGCCAGTCGGCGACGGGAGGGCTCCCACTACACTTCGGTTGAGTCTCGCGTGCTGGCGCACGAACGAATGAGGGTGAATGACCACAATCTTTGAAGAGGAGATCCGTTCGCAGGCCGGAATCCTGCGGCGTCGGGCGCAATCCGGGATGGAGAACGCGCAAAGAGCGGCTCGGTCGTGGGACGCGATCACCCACGCGCTGGTCGGTGCGCGAGGCTCTTCGGACAACGCGGCGCTCTTCTTCCAGTACCTCGCGGGACGTGAACTCGGCCTCCTCGTCGCACTCGCGGCGCCCTCGCTCTACGAAGGGGGCAACCGAATCGACTTGACCGGCGCCGGAGTCCTGGTGATCTCCCAATCGGGCCGCTCTCCGGGAATCGCCGAGGTCCTCCAGCAGGCCGTCGACCAGGGGCGACCCAACGCGGTCATCACCAATGACGTCACATCGCCCATCGCCCTCAACGGGGAGACGGTGATCGACCTCGGCGCGGGCCTCGAACGCGCCATCGCCTCGACCAAGACGTTCTCGTCCACGTGGCACGCGCTCGCCCAACTCGTCGAAGCGCTGAAGGGCAGCGAGCTCGAGGGGCTCGGGCAACTGCCCGACGTGGTCGAACGCGTCACCACGTGGGCGCTCGCGTCCGAACTACCGGCGCCTCTGCTGAACGCCTCGAGAGGACTCACGGTCGTCGGCCGCGGCATCGGTTTCGCGGTCGCCTCGGAGATATCGCTCAAGATCCGTGAGGTGACCGGTATCCGGTCCGAGGCCTACGCGGCGTCGGATTTCGCGCACGGACCGATTGGAGCCGACGGAGCCGACTCCACGCTCCTGCTGGTCGTCACCGAGGAGATGACCGACGAGTTGTGCGAGATGATGCTCGAAGGTTGCCGTGACACCGGCATGCGCACCGTCGTGCTGCGACCGGCCGAGCGCGGCGAGTTCACGTGTGACGACCAGATCGTGCTGGACGAGTCGGTCCCTAACTGGAGTCTCGGCCTGGCGGAGGTGGTCCTCGGGCAGGTGCTGGCGCTTCGACTCGGAGAGCTACGAGGTCGCCCCATCGACACGTCGCCCGGGCTTTCGAAGATCACGCTCGGGGTGTAGTTCGACCCGGGACCCGCACTGTGAAAGCGGGCCGGTCCCTCCGCTCAGCCGCATCGTGAGAATTAGTTTCGTCATTGTCGACGAAATTGTTAAATACTCTCAACTCGAGATGAAATTTGTTAAAAAATCGCATAATGTGACTCGATAGCCGCCGTGCCCGCCTTTCGGGGACGACGTACGGGTGGCTGGGCAGCGGCAAGAGGTAGTGAGTACTGTGAACCGACGAACCCCTCGGGTTCTCTAAATAAGGAGCATGACTATGAGAGAAAAGATCAAAGGGGGTCTCGCCACTTTGGCTCTCGCCCTCGTTGCCAGCACGTGCGTGGTGGCGCCATCGGTCGCCGGCGCGTCGGGCCAGGTGCCGTTGAACCTCGACAACGAGCAGGGACAGACGTGGGCGTGCGCGTTCAACCCGTTCCTTCCCACGTCGTCGCCGTACTCGCTGGGCTTGACCTACGAGACGCTGGACTTCATCGACGCGCTCTCGAACGCGAAGGTCACGCCGTGGCTGGCCTCGGCGTACGCGTGGAGCAACGCCGACAAGACGCTGACGTTCACGATCCGCTCGGGCGTCAAATGGACCGACGGTTCGCCGTTCTCCGCGGCCGACGTCGTCTACACCTTCAACCTCATGAAGAAGTACCCGGCCCTGGACTCGAACGCCGTGTGGTCGGTCCTCTCGAGCGTCACCCAGTCGGGGACCAACAAGGTTGTGTTCAACTTCTCGACCTCCGCGGTGCCGTACTTCTACTACGTCGCCGACCAGGTGCCGATCGTTCCCCAGCATCTCTGGAGCAAGATCGCGAACCCGGTGACCAACGCGATCGCGAACCCCGTCGGCACTGGCGGCTACATCATGTCCAAGTGCTCGCCGCAGAACATCCAGTGGACGGCCAACCCCCACTACTGGCAGCCGGGTCTCGCGCAGGTGAAGACGGTCAACATGCCGGCGTTCCTGACGAACAACACCGCCAACGAGTACCTCGCGACGGGTCAGTCCGCCTACGGCGCGCAGTTCATCCCGAACATCCAGAGCTACTTCGTGGCGAAGAAGGCCGGCAACGGCTACTGGTTCCCGCCCGTCGCCAACGTGTCGCTGTTCCCGAACCTGACCGTGCCCGGCCTCAGCGACGCCGCGGTGCGTCAGGCGATCAGCTTCGCGATCAACCGCAGCGCGATCTCGAAGATCGGTGAGTACGGCTACGAGCCACCGGCCAACCAGACCGGCATCGTGTCGCCGACGTTCTCGTCGTGGAGCAGCAGCTCGGCTGCCTCGGCGGCCGGCAACGGCTACGACCCCGCGAAGGCGAAGTCGATCCTGAAGGCCGACGGCTACAAGCTCGACAGCAGCGGTGTCTACGCCAAGAACGGCAAGGAGCTGTCCTTCACGGTGATCACCAACGGTGGCTACTCCGACTGGATCGCCTCGATGCAGGTCCTCGCCAACCAGCTCACGAAGTTCGGTATCAAGATCACGGTGAACCCGGTCGCCAGCACCAACTTCTACTCCGACGTCTACGCCGGCAAGTTCCAGTTGGCCTACAACGTCGAGACCGGCGGACCGTCGCCGTTCTACGAGTTCCGCCAGTGGCTGTACTCGAAGAACTCGGCGCCGATCGGCAAGGCCGCCGCGTCGAACTGGGAGCGCTACAACAGCCCGGCCGTCGACGCGCTGCTCAACCAGTACGGTGCGACGACGAGTTCGGCGACGCAGCACACGATCATGAACAAGCTGGAGAGCATCATGGTCCAGCAGGCACCGGTCATCCCGGTGCTCGAAGAGGTCGACTGGTTCCAGTACAACAACAAGGAGTACTCGGGCTTCCCAACGCCGCAGAACCCCTACGCGCAGCCGGCGCTGTACAACCAGCCTGACTGGGGCGTCGTTCTGCTGCACCTGAAGCCACTGGGCTAACGAAGTGCGGGGCTGAGTCGGGAGATGAGGTTTTTAGTAAGGCGTTTGGGCTTTCTGCTGATTGCGTTGTGGGCGGCCCTCACGGTGAACTTCTTCATCCCCCGACTCATGCCCGGCAACCCCGCCGAATCGATGATGGCGAAGTTCCACGGCCACGTGAACCCCGCCGCCATCAAGGCATTGGAAGTCGCCTTCGGCATCAACAATCACCAGAGCCTGATCGCGTCGTACTTCGAGTACATCAACAACACGGTGCACGGCAACCTCGGGCTCTCGCTCAGCTACTTCCCGATCCCGGTGAGCACGGTCATCCTGCGCGCACTGCCGTGGTCGCTCGGGCTGGTCGGTGTCAGCACGATCCTCGGCTTCCTCATCGGCACGGCGTTGGGTGCGATCGCCGCGTGGCGACGCGGCGGGCTGCTCGACGGTCTGCTGCCGCCGGTCTTCATCGTCATCTCGGCGTTCCCGTACTTCTGGATCGGCCTCCTGTCGGTCTGGTTCTTCTCGTTGACGCTCGGCTGGTTCCCGCTGCTCGGCGGGTATACCGAGACGGCCACGGTGACCTGGAGCTTCTCGTTCGTCGGCGACGTGCTGTGGCATTCGGTCCTGCCGGCCTTCACGATCCTGCTGACCTCGATCGGTGGCTGGATCCTCACGATGCGCAACAACATGATCACGGTCGTCGCGGAGGACTACGTGAAGATGGCGAGGGCCAAGGGCCTGAAGCCCCGCCGCATCCTCTGGCACTACGCCGGGCGCAACGCGTTGCTGCCCAACCTGACGGGCTTCGCGATGTCGCTCGGCTTCGTGATCTCCGGCGCCATCCTCGTGGAGTTCGTCTTCAACTACCCCGGGCTCGGCTTCACGCTCTTGCAGGCGGTGCAGAACGAGGACTACCCGCTCATGCAGTCGCTGTTCCTGCTCATCACGGTCGCGGTGCTCGTCGCGATCTTCATCTCTGACATCGCGACGGCCATCCTCGACCCGCGCACGAGGAGTAACTCGTGAGGGTGCTCTCGTCGGCCTTGAACGTGCTGCGGAGCATCGGCACGTTCCTGCGCCGCGACAAGAAGGCGATGACGGGTTCGATCATCCTGTTCGTCCTGCTCGTCATCACCGCGTTTCCCAATTGGTTCACCCCCGACGACCCCGCCGCGGAGATCTACACGCCCGGGGCCGGCATCTCCTGGGCCCACCCGCTCGGCACGACGTCGTTCGGACAGGACGTCTTCTCCCAGCTGATGGCGGGGACACGCCAGTCGGTCATGATCGCGTTGATCGTCGGCTTCATCTCGACGATCCTGTCGGTGGGCATCGGTATCACCGCGGCCTACTCCGGCGGTATCGTCGACGACTTCCTCTCGCTGGTGACCGACGTCGTGCTGGTCATCCCGACCTTCCCGCTGATCATCGTCATCACCGCCTACCTCAAGAGTGCGAGCTTCTGGCTCATGGTGCTGGTGCTCGTGATCACCGGGTGGTCGTACGGCGCGCGCCAGTTGCGCGTGCAGGCCCTGTCGCTGCGCAACCGCGACTACCTGCTGGCGGCCAAGGCCCGGGGGGAATCGAGCTGGTACGTCATCACGGTCGAGCTGATCCCGCCGATGACGTCCTTGATCGTCGCGAACTTCCTCAGCGCCGCGCTCTACGCGGTGCTCACCGCCGCCGGACTCCAGTTCGTGGGACTCGGCAACATCAACACCGAATCGTGGGGCACGATGCTCTACTGGGCGCAGAACAACGAGGCGCTCTCCATCGGGCTGCCGCTCTGGGCGCTCGCGCCCGGCGTCGCCATCGCCATCCTCGGCAGCGCCCTCGCGCTGCTCAACTACGCCTTCGACGAGATCGCGAACCCCGCGTTGCGCCCGGTCTCGGCCAAGCGTTTGCGCAAGGTGCGCGCGTGAGTGAACCGATCCTCCAGTTGCGCGACCTGAGCGTCGAGTACGCGACGCCGTCGGGTCCGGCGCTCGCCGTCGACGGCGTCACGCTCGACCTCGAGCGCGGCGAGTTCCTGGCGATCGTCGGTGAGTCGGGATGCGGCAAATCGACGCTCCTGTTCGCCGTCGCGCAGTTGCTCACCTACCCGGCGAGCCTGACCGGTGGTTCGGTGGTCTTCGACGGGGTGGACCTCACGTCGCTCACTCCCGAGGAGCTCCGCGAGCACCGCTGGCGCGACATCTCGGTCGTGATGCAGAGCGCGATGAACGCACTCAACCCGACGATCACCATCGGAGCCCAGCTCGCCGACGCGTGCAAGGCCCACACCGACTGGGACGACGAGCGAATCGCGTCGCGCTCGGCCGAGGTGCTCGCCATGGTCTCGATCGACCCCGTGCACCTCAAGAGCTACCCGTTCCAACTCTCGGGCGGGATGCGCCAGCGCGCCATGATCGCGATGGCCCTGCTGCTGGAGCCGAAGTTGGTGATCATGGATGAACCGACCTCGGCTCTCGACGTCGTGGCGCAGCGTTCGCTCATGCGTCAGGTCGAGACCCTTCGACGCGACCTGGGGTTCTCGGTGCTCTTCGTGACGCACGACATGAGCGTGGTCACGCATTTCTCGGACCGGCTGGCCGTGATGTACGCCGGTCAGGTCGTGGAACTCGGTGCGACGCGCGAGGTCTTCAACCGGCCGCGCCACCCCTACTCCCAGGGTCTCATGGAGGCCTTCCCCTCGCTGCTCGGCGAACTGCGACCTCTCACGGGCATCGCGGGGAATCCCCCGTCGCTGGTCAACACGCCCCCCGGATGTCTCTTCGCGCCTCGTTGTCCCCACGCGAGCGACGAATGCCGCGAGGTCCGTCCCGAGTTGGTCACGGTCGAGGGCCACGCGGTGCGTTGCCATCTCGTGAACAAGTTGGAGCGGGCATGAGCGAGCCCGTCCTCAGAGTCGAGGGCCTCTCACGACTTTTCCGCGTCGGTGGGTTTCGCTCGCGCGGCATGCTCCACGCGACCGACGAGGTCTCGTTCGAGGTGGCGCCGAGCGAGATCGTCGCCCTGGTGGGCGAGTCCGGTTCGGGTAAGTCGACCATCGCGCGCGTTCTCGCTGGTCTGTACCCGCCGACGTCGGGCCGGGTGCTGTTCGAGGGCAAGGTCCTCGGTCGCAAGTCCAGTCGGGCCGTGCGGGGACGGATGCCGATGGTCTTCCAGGACCCCTTCGGCTCGATCAATCCGGTGTTGCGCGTCGGACACAGCCTGCTGCGGTCGCTGAAGCTGCACCGCCCCGACATCGCCAAGGCGGCGCGCTTCGACGAGGCGGTCGCGCTCGTCGAGAAGGTCGGACTCATCCCGGGCGCGGAGGTGCTCGGGCGCTACCCGCATGAGCTCTCGGGAGGGCAACGGCAGCGCCTCGGCTTCGCCCAGGCCCTCGCCTCGCGGCCCTCGCTTATCCTCGCCGACGAGCCCGTGTCGATGCTCGACGTGTCGATCCGCATCGGTCTCTTGAACGTGATGAAGGCGCTGCGCGATGACGAGGGCGTGTCGCTGCTCTACATCACCCACGACCTGGCCAGCGCCCGGTACGTGGCGGACCGGATGATCGTGCTCTACGCCGGACGCATCGTGGAGGAGGGCATGACGGAGGACATCATCGGCGCCCCGCAGCACCCCTACACCCGTCTCCTCATGTCGACCGCCCCGGATCCCCGACTTCGCCCGACCGACTTCGAAGGCGCCGACGACCTCGGCGAACCTCCGCGGGTCATCAATCCGGGTCCCGGCTGCCGCTTTGCCCCACGGTGTCCGCTCGCCATGGAACAATGTCGCATGAGCACTCCGCCGATGGTGCAGCTGTCCCCGACGCACCGTACGGCCTGCTACGCGGTGAACGATAAGCAGTGAACCTCGGCCTGGTCCCGCAACCTCGCTCGATGGCCGCTCGACCGGGCGGCGTCGCGTGGGAGTCGCCCCTGCGCATCGCGGTCGACCATGACTGGCGATGGGTCGTCAACGTGTTCGCTGCGGACCTTCGCAACGCCGTCGGTTGGAACATCGAGCTGGTGGCCGACGGTTCGACCGCGGACATCGACATCGTGCGTAACGACCAGTACAGGGCGGAAGACTTCGAGCTGCGCACCGACAAGCGCACGACGATCGAGGCGAGTTCGCCGGCCGGCGTCGCCTACGCCCTGACGTTTCTGCGCCAGATGATGCCCGTCGAGGTCTGGGGGATCGTGCGCTCGGAGCTGGCGAGGATCGAACTGCCCAAGTTCGTCATCAACGACGGTCCGAAGTTCCCCTGGCGGGGCGTGCATCTGGACGTCGCGCGCCACTTCTGGAGCGTGGCCGCCGTCTGTCGGCTCATCGATCTGATCGCCGCGCACCGCCTCAACAAGTTGCACCTCCACCTGAACGACGACCAGGGCTGGCGCGTGGAGATACCCACCTGGCCCCGTCTCACCGAGATCGGCTCGCGCCGTCGCTCGTCGCCACTCGGACACGAGGACGACGGTGTCGACGACGGGGTCGCCCACGGCGGCTTCTACGACGCGAACGACCTCGCGACCATTCGCGACCACGCGGCGAAGCGCTGCGTCCAGGTGATCCCCGAGATCGACCTTCCCGGTCACGCCCAGGCCGTCATCGCGTCGTACGCGCAACTGGGCAACGTCGACGAGCCGGTCGAGGTCTGGACCAGGTGGGGCATCAGCGAGCACGTCCTCAATCCCGGCACGGAGGCATTGGACTTCGCCGAAGAGGTCGTCTGCTACGTCGCGAGCCTCTTTCCCGGGAGTCCGGTGCACATCGGCGGCGACGAGTGCCCGACCACCGAGTGGGAGAAGAGCCGACTCGCCCGTGCAGTCATGGACGCGCACGGTTTCAGCGAGGCCCGACAGCTGCAGGGCCTGTTCACCTCGCGGGTGAGTGCGGCCCTGCAACGGGCGGGCCACGAGGTCGTGGCCTGGGACGAGGTCCTCGACGCCGAGGTCCTCGACGGCACGGTCGTCATGGCGTGGCGGAGCTCGAAGAAAGGGATAGAAGCGGCGAGGCGGGGATTCGACGTCGTGATGGCGCCGATGTCCTTCACGTACCTCGACTGGCGCAGCAGTGACAGTCCCGACGAACCCACCGCGCTCGCCCCCTTGCCGTATTTCACGACGTGGCAGAAGGTCTACTCGTTGTCGGTCTATCCGCCCGGACTCGAGGTGTCGTTGCGGCACCACGTCCGCGGCGCTCAGGCCCAACTCTGGACGGAGTACATCTCGACGCGCGACCACCTTGATTACATGGCGTTCCCGCGACTGTGCGCCTTCAGCGAAGTCGTGTGGGGGACGAGCACGATGGCGAGCGACCTGCGCAAGCGTCTCGTGGTGCACCTCGAGCGGTTGTCGAGGATGGGCGTCGCGTTTCGACCACTCGACCCCGAATGACCTTCGACGAGCCCGACGTCGTTCGTCGCATGCGTCGCGACCTTCGCCCGGCGTCGAAGGACCAACTCGACCGGGCTCGCGATTTCACCAGGTCCGACCTGACCGAGATACTCGAAGAACTGTCCGTCGAACAAACGGATCTGCTCGAGGCAGCGGGATCGTGGGAGGCGTTCCAGCGAGACGCGGAGTGGCTCGGGCTCCTGGCCGACGTCGTGACGATGATCGAGAGCCATCGCGGCGACCACGAGGCGCCCGTCCCGATCTGGCCCGACCTCGAGGCGAGCGGTCCACCCGGCCGCCACTTCTACTTCTACGTCTTCGCGCTGTGTTACCGCGGCGCGTGCGCCGCGTTGCGCGACGCCGGCTGCTCGTTCGCCGAGGTGCGCGCGACGATGGGGATTCTGCGCCGTCACGCGCTCATCCACCGTCGCAAGTTCTCCTCGGCCGGGGTCGACGCCGGGTGGTGGATGATCCCGACGTTGCGCGGCGACGTGGTCCATATCGAGAGCCTCCAGTTCCATCGGCTGACCCTGGGTGCGGGTTCCTTGGGTCCTCAGCCGTGGTACGACGACGACGAAGCGGCGAAGCGCGGTGTCGGCTTCCGGCGCGGCGACGCGGCGCTCGGCGTCCACATCCCCGAGGGCACGGAGCTCTCGCCCGGGGCGCTCGACTCGACGTTCGAGCGGGCCCGCGAGGTCGTCCAGCGGATCTGGCCCGTGCACCAACGCCGCCTCGCCACCTGCCAGTCGTGGATGCTCGACGACCGCCTCGAGGAGTACCTCTCGTCGAAGAGCAACATCGTCCGCTTCCAGCGCCGTTTCGAGTTGCTGCCGACGTGGCGCGACGACGACGAGGACGTCGTCGAGTTCGTGTTCCGGACGCACGTCGCCGACTTCTCCCTGTTGGACGAGAGCACGTCGGTGCGACGCGCGGTGAAGGATGTCCTCGTCCACGGTGGTCACTGGCGCGACCGTATCGGGTGGCTCGACTTCGACGGCGGGTGAGGCCGCCACGGTCGCTTTCGACCGACCCTGAGACCGGCGGGTCGGGCCCCGCTGGCGCGTCGCGGTGCGTTCATTGTGTCAAAATGTCTCAACTTTTCACCGCTGATTGTTAAAAAATCACATATTATGGGCGGGTGAACACCAAAACTCGCAGGGCGACCATTGCCGAGCGCCTGCAAGTAGAAGGCGAAGCGAGCATCACCGAACTCGCCGCGCTGTACGGGACCTCCGAGATGACCATCCGCCGCGACCTCGAACTACTGGAGACGGCCGGTTTCGCCCGACGGACCCGGGGAGGCGCGATCTCGGTGCAGAGTCGGTCGTTCGAGCCACCGATCCTCCAGCGCGCGGCCCACATGGCCGAGGACAAGCGCCGCATCGGGGCGGCCGCGGCCGCCCTGCTGCGCGAGAACGAGACCGTGGTCCTCGACGTCGGCACGACCACCCTCGAGATGGCCAAGGCCATCAAGGACGACATGAACGTCACGGTGATCACCAGTTCGCTGCTGATCGCGACCGAGCTCAGCACCCGGGCCTCGGTGAGGACCATCGTCACCGGCGGGGTCGTGCGCATCGGTGAGCTGAGCCTCGTGGGTCCGCGCGCGCAGGCCTCCTTCGGCGACCTCAACTGCGACACGGTCTTTCTCGGCGTCGCCGGCGTGAGCGACGTCAAGGGACTCACCGACTACAACCTGGACGACGCGTGCGTGAAGCAGACGGCCATCCAATCGGGACGTCGGGTGGTCGTGCTCGCCGACGCCTCCAAGATCGGCCAGATCGCGTTCGTCACGGTCGCGCCCACGAGCATCGTCGACCTGCTCATCACCACGGCCCCCCCGGACAACCCGGTGGTCCGCCGACTCAAGGAACAAGGTGTCGAGATCCAACACGTTGAGCCATTCAAGAAGGAGAAGGACTGATGTCCCGATTTCGAACGATCTTCCCGGACGTGGCCAAGCCACTCATCGCCATGGCCCACGTGCCGCCGCTGCCCGGCACCCCGCTCTACGACGCGACGGCGGGCGTGCAGGGACTGATCGACCACGTCAAACGCGACACCGAGAAGCTGCTCGAAGGGGGATTCGACGCGATCCTCTTCTGTAACGAGGGCGACCGGCCCTACCAGCTGCACGCCGGACTCGAGGCGTCGGCGGTGATGGCGCGCGTCGCCGCCGAGTGCCGACCGACCGACCGACCCTTCGGTGTCGACTTCCTCTGGGATGCCCAGTGCGCCTTGGCGATCGCCGTGGGTAGCGGCGCCTTCTTCATGCGCGAGGTGATCACCGGTTCGTGGGAGTCCGACATGGGTCCTTGGAATCCCGATGCCGCCACGCTGTTGCGCAACCGCCACAACTTCGGTCGCGACGACCTCGCCATCTTCGCGAACATCACGCCCGAGTTCGCCTCGAGCATCGGTCAGCGCACACCCGCCCAGATGGCCAAGTCCACCGTCGTGTCGAGCCTCGCCGACGTGATCCTGGTGTCGGGACCGATGGCCGGCAGCGAGCCCGACGTCAGGACCGTCGCCGACGTGCGCGAGGCGGTCGACCCTTCGGTGCCCGTCCTCTTGAACACCGGCGCGAAGTCCGGGACCATCGCGGAGTACCTGAAGTTCGCCGACGGCTGCATCGTCGGCAGCGACCTGAAGCGAGACGGCTACACGTGGAACGAAGTCGAGCCTGAAAGGGTCAAGCGGTTCATCGATGCGGCGCGCAGTGCCTGAGTCAGGGCCACGCCTGCTGCTCGGCATCGATCTTGGATCCTCCGGGGTAAAGGCGGTGCTCCTGGACCCCGAGAGGGGCATCGTCGCATCGTCGACACGTGACGTGGCGCTCCACAGTGACCACCCGGGATGGGCGGAAGCCGATCCTCGGGAGTGGTGGGACGCGGTGCGGATCCTGGTCCCCGCGTTGTTGGCCGAGTCCGGCTCTTCGAACGGCGACGTCGCGGCGGTCGCGGTGGCGGGTATGGTGCCCGCCGTGCTGGTCCTCGACGCCGCCGGCGCACCGCTTCGCCGGGCGATCCTGCAGAACGACGCGAGGGCGACCGTCGAGATCAAGGAGATCCGAACGAGGCTTGACGGACTCGACCTTCTGGATCTCACCGGTTCGGTCCTGTCCCAGCAGTCGGTGGCCCCGACGGGGCTCTGGCTCGCGCGCAACGAGCCCGACGTGTGGAGCGCGACGGCGTCGATCCAGGGCTCGTACGACTGGCTGGCCCGCCGCCTCGGGGCGAGCGCCCACGTGGAGCACAACTGGGCACTGGAGAGCGGCCTCTACACCATCGACATGTCCCCACTCGACGCCGTGACCGCCGCGACCGGTGTCGCGTGGCCCGCTTCGCTCGAGGTGAGGATGCCCGGCGACGTGGTCGGTGTCGTGAGCGCCGCCGCCGCTGTGGCGACCGGACTGCGCGAAGGGACGACCATCGTCGTGGGCGGCGCGGACCACGTGCTGTCGGCCTTCGGGGCGGGTCTCGTCGAGCAGGGCGACTGCCTCGTGAAGCTCGGCGGCGCAGGGGACATCCTCGCGGTGAGCGATTCGGTGTTCCTCGACGAGCGCCTCTACCTCGACAGCCACCCGATGCCCGGCAAGTGGCTGCCCAACGGCTGCATGGCGACGAGCGGATCGCTGCTGCGCTGGGAGCAGTCCATCTTCGACGGCGTGGCCCTGGAGGAGCTCGACGACGCGGCGGGGACGAGCACGCCGGGCGCGTTGATCACCCTGCCGTACTTCCTCGGCGAGAAGACGCCGCTGCACGACCCCGACCTGCGCGGTGTCGTCGTCGGACTGCACCTGGCGACGACCCGCGGCGACATCCACCGTTCGTTCCTCGAGGCGATCGCCTACGGGTTCCGCTCGCACTTCGAGGTCTTCGCCGAGGGCGGACTGCGCATCGGACGTACTCGTATCACCAACGGAGGCTCGAAGTCGAGGCTGTGGCGCGAGATCCTCGCGAGCGTGCTCGACCGGGACCTCATCTCGATCGTCGACCACCCCGGCGCGTCCTACGGCGCGGCGGTGATCGCGGGCATCGGGGCGGGGGTCATCGACGACTGGTCGTACGTGACCACGGGACTCGAGGAGGGTGAGGTCATCTCACCCGATCCGTCGCTCGTCGCGCTCTACGAGGAGCGCTACCACGAGTTCGTGCGCCTCACGGATGCCACCACACCGATCTCTCATCTACTCGCGAGGAGTTCATCATGACCAGACCACTAGCGTGCGTGACCGGAGCCGGATCGGGCATCGGGGCCGCGATCGCCTCGACGCTCGGAGCCCGGGGCTATCACGTCGTCGTGACCGACATCGACCTGGCGAGCGCCGAGCGTGTCGCGGGCGGCATCGAGAGCGCGCAGGCCTTCAGCCTCGACGTGACGAACCCCGCCGCCTGCGACGAGCTGGTCGACGGTATCGTTCGCGAGCACGGCCGACTCGACGTCTGGGTCTCGAACGCGGGCATCTCCAAGATGCAGCGGTTCGTCGACATCTCGCCCCAGGACCTCGCCCGCAACTTCGAGGTGAACACCTACGGCGTCTTCTACTGCGGCCAGTCCGCCGCGAGGGCGATGATCGCCCTCGGGACGCCGGGTCGCATCATCAACACCGCCTCGATGGCCGCGAAGCAGGGGCGGGTGCCTTTCCTCGCCGACTACGTCGCGAGCAAGTTCGCCGTGCTCGGCCTCACCCAGGCGATGGCCTTCGAACTGGCACCCTTCGGCATCCGCGTGAACAGCGTGTGCCCGGGCTTCGTCGCGACGCCCATGCAGACACGCGAGCTCGCGTGGGAGGCGCAGCTGCGCGGCACCGACCCCGAGACGGTGAGGCAGTCCTGGATCGACGACACGCCCCTCGCCCGACTGGAGACGCCCGAGGACGTGGCCAAGGTGGTGGCCTTCCTCGCCTCGGACGACGCGGAGTTCTTGACCGGGGAGTCGATCTCGGTCAACGGCGGCGCCTACATGGACTGAGGGCGCCGGCGACGACACCGAATCGTAACGTCACCGCTCTTCCGCGAGGGACGAGCCCGGTCTAGCATCGAAAGACGTGCTCCTCCGTCTCGCGCGAGCCCTGGCCGCATCATTGTTCGCCTGCTCAGGAATCCTCGTCTCCGCCCCCCTCGCCGAGGCTGCGACGAGCGCACCCACGGGCTCGACGGGCTATGACATCAGTTATCCCCAGTGCGGCGGATCGCCGCCCACCGACGTCGGCTTCGGTGTCGTCGGCGTCAACGACGGCCACCCCTTCTCCGCCAACCCCTGTCTCGCCCGCGAACTGGGCTGGGCGTCGAGACTCGTGAACGGCGCACCCTCCTTCTACATGAACACCGCCAACCCCGGGCCGGCCTTCACCTCGAACTGGCCGACCGGGCAGTCGAGTCCGCAGATCTGCCTCGGTGCGAACTCGGTCCCCTGCTCGTACGACTACGGGTGGAACGCCGCCCGGTCGTCGCTGGGCAATGCGATCGCCGCCGAGAGCGCCAACGGTGCGTTGGCGCCGGGTCAGGCGGCGGTGGCGGCGCACTGGTGGTTGGACGTCGAGACCGGCAACCAGTGGGAGACGTTGGAGCCGGGCTACGACCCGTCCGCGACGTCGGACCTGAACGACCAGGCGATGCTGCAGGGCTCGATCGCGTTCTTGTCCAGCGTCGGCGTCGCCTTCGTCGGGATCTACTCGACGGACCTCCAATGGGGCAAGATCACCGGCGGCACCGACTCGACCTTCCAGACGAGTCAGGTCTGGGTCCCCGGCAGCGGGGACCTCGCGAACGCGCAGGCGGCGTGCCTCGGTCCCTCGTTCACGGGCGGGCGCGTCGCGATGACCCAGTACCCGTCGAATCGGCTCGACGGTGACTATCTCTGTCCTCTCGCGAGTGCGCCGACGAGTGCTTCGACGACGCCGACGTCGTCCGCGGCTTTCACGACCCAGCTGGCGGTCACCGGTGATCCGGGACCGGTGACCTACGTACAGACCGGCGGTGCCCCGAGCCTGCTCGTGTCGAGTTCGGGCGTGGTCACGACCGGCGGACCGTTGACGGCGGGGACGTACACGGCCTCGGGGACGTCGAGTGACCAGTTCGGCGACCAGGGGACGTTCACGTTCACCCTTCAGGTGGGGCTCATCACCCAGGTCGCGCCGACGTCGTTCCCCTCGACGGTGGCGGGTTCTTCGACATACACGAACCAACTCGGGGCGTCGGGCAACGGCGGACCGGTGACCTACGTACAGACCGGCGGTGCCCCGAGCCTGCTCGTGTCGAGTTCGGGCGTCGTCACGACCGGCGGTCCGTTGACGGCGGGGACGTACACGGCCTCGGGGACGTCGAGTGACCAGTTCGGCGACCAGGGGACGTTCACGTTCACCCTGGTGGTGGGTGTGATCACGCAGAACCTACCGACGCAGGCGTCGACCACGACGACGCTCTCATCGACGTTCGCGCAGCAGCTGGCGACGAGGGGGAACATTGGCGTGGTGACCTACGCGCAGACGACCGGGGCACCGAGCCTGCTCGTCTCGCCGACGGGTCTGGTCTCGAGCGCGAGTCCCCTGGCCGCGGGCTCGTACGTCGTTCGAGGAACGACGACCGACAGCGGTGGCGACACCGGCAGGTTCTTCTTCAACCTCCTGGTGACCACGCCGCCGGTCATCCCCCACGCGATCCGGGTGATCGGGCATGCGGTCGCGGGCCGGACGGTGACGCTCTCGATCCCCGGGACCGGCTTCTTCGGACGACCGGTCGTCACCAGTCATTCCGGCACCACCACGCTCGTGACCCACGACACCGGAACCCGGCTCGACGTCCTCGTGAGCGTTCGGCCCCGATCTCGCAGCGGTGTCTTCACCTTCACGCTGACCTTCCCCAACGGCCGCCAGTGCCGGGTCAGGTACAACCAGCGCTGATCCTCGAGCGTCCGTCGGGTCTCCGGGAGGGCGCGAAAGGGTAATTTCCCGAAGAATTCAGGGCTTCGGACCCTCCTCTCCGACTTGGCAACGAGCGGACCGGTGGGTAGGTTGGCGATGAGAGGAAGGTTTGCCATGAGTGAATCCATACACGGACTGGTTGCGGTGGCGATCATGCGCGACGAGGCGAGGGTCTGGGCGACCGGGGTCGAGAGCGGAACGAAGCCGGAGGCCATCCACGCACCCAACGAGAAGGAGCGTCACCAGCACGTTCGCGAGGCCCAGCACCATCACGGCCACGACACCGACCACCAGAGTGCGGCGTTCTACGAGTCGATCGCCGAAGCGGTGCGCCCGGCGTCGGAGATCGTGCTCATCGGCCACGGCAAGGGAAAGGCGAACGAGATGCTGCACTTCACGCAGTACCTGGAGCGCAAGCACCCCGACGTGGCGGCCAAGGTCGTCGCCGCGATCGACAGCGACCTCGAGGCGCTGAGTTCGGATCAGATCCTCGCACTCGTGCGCGACTGGTTCGAGGAGTACAAGGAATTCATCTAGAACGAGCCCGTCGGGCGCTCCGCCGTATCGCGGCGAGATTCTTGGTTTTACTCGCAAACCAGCGCATAATTGTGCGTGGTTGAAAAAGATTCGATGGATATTATCCCTGATTAAAGGGTTCAAACAGGTCGCGCCACCCCGAAAAGTGCTCTAAAAAACTGGTTACCGGGGTAGGATTGCATCCGCAGCATCGACTGCTTCGTCGTCACCCCACAACGTTGTGGACCACAGTGACCAACCCAACTGCACCCCTTGGTGGGGGATCCCAATTTTCCGCCGAGTCTTGTGCCGCGCACCCGCGACCTGGTCGCTTCGTGGTGTCTCGGCGCATGGTGCGGGCAAGGAGAGAACCGTGCGAAGAATCCTGTATGCAGTACTCGCAGCAACCGTCGTATCGATGGTGGTGCCGTCACCCGTGGGCGCCTTGGAGACCAAGCCGGTCGCCAAGCCCAAGGCGGCCCACCACCTGACCGCCCCATCGCGAGCCGTGCCCCTGTTGGCCGGCGTCGCTTCGACGAACCGCCTCAGCATCGCGCAACTCAGAGCGGAGTGGCAGCACGTCGCCATCTGCGAGGTGGGTGGGAACTGGTCGATGACCGGTCCGCGCTGCTCGGGGATAGGGTTCCTGAACTCGACCTGGTACCAGTACGGCGGGACCAGGTTCGCGCCCCTGGCCGGGCAGGCCTCGGTGGACCAGCAGATCCTGATCGGCATGAGAGTGACCGGTGGATGGGTCCCGGATCAGTACGGCTGCTCGCGCAACGGCTGGTGATGTCCTCGCGCGGTGGCTACGTCGGACCATCGTGCTCGGTCAGCACCGCGATGAGACCGGCCGTGATGATGCGGATGGGACCTTCGATGTCGACTTCCTCGTCGATCGCAGTCTCGGCGAGGAGGCCGTCGGAGACAGCGATCATCGTGACCGCGATCTCCCTCGCTAGTTGACGACGTCGTTCGCCGAGCTGCTCGGGCAGTGTCTGCATCCACCAATTGGCGAGCAGTTCACGGGTCTCGATCCTGATCTGGCGGAACCGCTTTCGAGACGAGAGTTCGGTCACACGCTGCTCGAGCGAGAGGATCAGACCGAGACGCTGGAAGTCTGGCTGGTTCAAGAGTCCGTGGGTCAGGCGCTGCATCGCCATGTCCACCGTCTCGGACAGGGACGCCGGCGGCACGTCGTTGGTCCACCGAGTCTGGCTCTCGCGCCATTCGCGGTAGTAGACCTCGACGACTTCGGCGAGGAGTTCATCCTTGTTCTCGAACTGCCAATAGACGGAGCTCGGTGGTATCCCCGCCCGTTTGGTCACCTCGGAAAGGGTCGTCCCGTCGTAGCCGCGCTCTGAGGCGATCTCGAAGGCGACCTCGAGAATTCGCCGGCGCGACTCGATCCCTTGCTTGTGTCGGCGCTCACCGATACGATCGCTCTTCTTAGCCATAGGTTCCATTTAAGTAGTCAGAAGTGCTGATCATGGTCGTTGGCATCCTTCTCTCTCCGGGCACATGGTGGAAGGCCCCCACACCCCAACTGAATTTCGCTCCCCGCGAACCAGGCAAGTTCGTCCTTCGCGTTTGCGGCCGGGGCGCAGAAGTTGAGATTTGGGGTTGACGGAAGCTCTGTTCGTGTTAATCTTCCAAACTATAGTGATTGCTAGAGGGAAGCATATCTCCGGGCGGAGACCCTCGCTGCGAGTTAGTGGGGGAGATTCGTGATCAATGAACTGAGCTACGTGGGCTTCAAATCGCCCCGCTACCTCGAATGGCGGGACTTCGGGTCGAAGATTCTTGGTGCCGAACTCGTGGAGGGAGCGGTCGACGGCGCCGTGCGCCTGAGGATCGACGAAGTGAACTACCGGATCGCCGTGCATCCGGGCGAACGCGACGAATTGGCGTACGCGGGCTGGGGGGCCCGGACCGAGGGCGAGTTCCATCGCTACCTCCAGGTCCTACGCGACGCCGGCCTGCGGGTGAACGAAGGCGACGAGGCACTGAGGTCCGAGCGCCAGGTGGCCGCTCTCGCGTGGTTCGTCGACCCCTTCGGCATACGCCAGGAGATCTCGTGGGGCAAGTGGTCGATGCCCACGACCTTCACGTCACCGCGCGGTATCAAGTCGTTCGTCACCGGCGAGCAGGGCCTCGGGCACGTCGTGTTCGTCGTGCCCGACCTGCAGGCCGGTCACGAGTTCTACACGAACGTCATGGGTTTCAAGTACTCCGATGAGATCGCCTCGCCGACGGCGACGTTTCGCTTCTACCACGTCAACGGGCGGCACCACTCCCTCGCCATCGTCGGTGTCCCCGGGAAGGTGGGGTGCAACCACATAATGCTCGAGGTCGCCGATTTCGATGACGTGGGAAAGGCGATCGACGCCTGTCGCGCCAACGACGTCGACATCCTGCTTTCGCTCGGCAAGCACACCAACGACAAGATGGTGTCGTTCTACATCGCCTCTCCGTCGAGCATTCAGATCGAATACGGGTACGGAGGTTTCGTCGTCGACGATGACACGTGGGTCGCGCGAACGTACGCGACACCGACCATCTGGGGTCACTCGCGATCGGAACGTTTCTTGAAGAATCCGCCGGGTATCGTCGTGCCCTTCGAACCCGCGAACGCGAACGCGTTGTGATGGGCGCGGACGTGAGCGAGCGCTCGACGACGACACCCGTGTCGCCCGAGGCGATGCGCCTGGTGATGTCGTACTACCCGACGGGTGTGGCGATCATCACCTCGGTCGCCGAGGGTCAACCCGTCGGTTTCGTCGTCGGCAGTTTCACTTCGATCTCGCTCGATCCGGCGCTGGTCGGCTTCTTCGTGACGCTCACGTCGAGCACCTTTACGCTGATCAAGGAAGCCGGAGTCTTCTGCTGCAACGTACTCAGTTCGGACCACGGTGCCCTGAGTGCGAAGTTCTCGTCGAAGTCCACCGACCGCTTCGAAGGCGTCGACTGGCGGCCCGGTCCCACGTCGTCACCGATCCTCAAAGAAGCCGTCGCGTGGCTCGACTGCACTCTCTACGACATCCACCAAGTCGGTGACCACTACCTGGTGGTCGGTGAAGTGGTGGACCTGCGCGCAGCGCGCAACGTCACGCCACTCCTCTTCCACCGTGGGAGCTACAGCACGACCGAAGAACAGAGTGACCTCACACCGACCAGGGAGACGTTGTAATGACGACCACGAATGACCTCAAGCGCCAAGCGGCTGCACGACTTCGTGAAGCGCAGCAGACACGGACACCCTGCGCGCCGGTACGCGACCTACTCGACGGCATGGAGGTGAAGGACGCGTACGAGGTCCAGTTGATGAACATCGATCTTGATGTCGAAGCTGGCGCGACGGTGATCGGTTGGAAGGCCGGACTGACGTCGAAGGCGGTCCAGCAGCAGTTGCGCGTGGGCAGTCCGGACTTCGGAGCACTGTTGAACACGTGCGGCTACGGGGACGAGGAAC